>JAEIGA010004813.1_pt1 | contig 20788 bp, 16 predicted proteins | sample 9270691 | NCBI WGS metagenome assembly JAEIGA01 (sample SAMN17057246, study PRJNA624740) | gut metagenome | biome: biome; isolation source: fecal sample | host: Bos grunniens | place: China: Xizang | collected 2019 | reverse complement strand
GAATCAAACGTTGACACTAACTTCTACTGCAGGTAATATTGTTAAGGTAGAGTTTACATGTACCGCAAACGATGAAGAGAAGTATGGTCCTGGCTGCTTCACAGTGGATGGTGGTGAATATACATACTCTGGTCCTGTAGGTACATGGAAAGGTAGTGCATCTTCAGTAGTGTTTACAGCATCTACTAACCAAGTTCGTGCTACTCAAGTGGTAGTAACTCTGGGTGGTACTACAGGCGTAGAGGATGTAATCACAATTGAGATTCCTAAGAAAGTAATCAAGAATGGTCAATTGATGATCATCCGTGGTGAGAAAGTTTACAACGCAATTGGCGTTCAAGTGAAATAATTCTTGCTAATACAAAATCAAAAACGAGTTGCCTAAGGGCAGCTCGTTTTTTGTAGTATAAGGTATATTGTGTCGCGTGGGTAGTGTGGTTAGGATTGTTTGAATCGCACTTGTTCACGACTGAAAAGGAATTGAATAGGACAATATCTATATCCCGCTTCTGTGGTTACTGGCGCTCCCCAAAATAGATAGGCGTGCTCGCCACGGCGCACATAAGCACCTTGTTCCTTCCATTGGTCATAAGTGAGTAGTTCTGCATTAGTAAGGTTATAGCACTCGCGTAGCAACTGATTGAAGGTAAATTGGCTGCGGCCAGCCGCTTTAGCCATCTCCACAAGGCCATTGGTGATGGTACGAAGGTGTGCACGGTAGTCATGCATCTTAGATGAAGATTGATTTGTAGTGAAAACATTCACATTGGATGTTGTAGTTTGCATACGATAAAAAATTTAAAAAGTGAATATTAGTGATTTGAAATAATTTGCATACAGATTAGAATGCTGTACATGTTTTTGAAGAAAGCTTGTGAGGTAGTTTGCAAGTCTTGTTGGGTGAAATCAAATTCTAGTTGCATAATCGTAGTAATTTTAGTGGTTGATAATATAGATATTTGTTCAGTTTTTTTGTTTGACGGTGCAAAGGTACTGCTACAAACTGACAAAACTTGTCATAAGCTAATAAAAAAATGCACTTTTTTTGAGAAAAGTGCATTTTTTTGACCGCTACGCTGTTAGATCGGACAAAAGTCCTGTTAGATCGCGTTGCTGTTGGAAGTTAGATATGGAGATTAAATACAATACATCTCGTAGGCTTTGCGTGCTTCTTCGCGGAAGAGTTGGACTAATGTCTCAGGCTCACGGATGCGGATATCAGTTCCGTGGGTTCGCAACTCTTGTATGAAGTCAAAAGTTGGGGCAATGAAATATTCGAAATAGGTGTTTCCGTTGATATGTTGTGTTTCTTTTTGCGATTCATGCAGAGGTAATAAACGCAAGAACTGGGTGGATGCGGGATTCGCTTCAATCACGACCTTTACTGGATTAGCGTTTCGGAAGACACCATAGTATGGTGCAAAGAACTCTTTTGCGTTGAACTCCTTGGGATAAAGAAATGATAGATCGGTTGGGCGCATATCTTTCACACGATCCAGGGCGTAGATACGCGTCTCGCCAGGGTGGGTAGATGGACAACCGGCGACATACCATCGCTGCTTGAAGACTTTGAGGCAGTATGGCGCTAATGTGAGTTCGTATTGCTCCTGGCGATTGAAACTATGGTAGGTGAAGGTCAACTGATGACGCTGCTTGATGGCATCAACGATTAGGCTTAGATACTGTGTGCCCTCTGGGATATCCTCGTAGAGGATACATTCGTTGATATCTTGCGCCTGATCCATCATAGAGTGGACTGCCATGGCATTGAGCAGCCATTTGCGGGTAAATCCACCCGATATATCGTCTTTGTTATCAATATAATAGTAGTTTTGGCTTCTATTGCAACGAATCTCTACATCAAAAATCTCTTGGATCTCTTCCTTGTAGCGGTGAAACTTACGCTCTGGAAACTCATCCTCCAGGTTGTCGTTGTAGCGGCAGCGAGACCAGCGTCGGTTGATATCCTCGCGGGTAAGGCGTCCTGACGCGATGGTGTCAATGAGCCAAAAATAGACATTTACTTGATGTGCGGCCATATCCTTAGATGTTTTAAAGGTTTCAAAGTTTCATCGCCCTGACGGGCTGTTTCAAAGTATTAATAGCTATTTGCGAATGAGCATTTCGCAGCGTTTGCAGTCGAACTCTAGGGTGAGAACAGTGCCGTTTTGCAAACGAAGATATCGTGGCTCATTGTGCATAGGATTGATTTTGCGACAATGGCCTAACTCATGCAATATGCAATACTTGCAGGTCATGAGTGGAGGGTTTTCCACTTCGGTAGTTATATGTAAAACAGATTTATCTTGCATTGGTATATTGCTCTGTGAGTTGGCGACGCCATTGGTTGAGTTGTCCGGCTGGGATAAAATATGGGAATGCATCGGTGCATGCTCCATCTGGCGTACTTATTATGATATTTTTTGCTATAAGATGTGTATCTCCAAGTTTGCTAAGCTGCTGAATAATAGTTTGTAATGCACGCTCGGCGTTGTTAGCAGGTTGGTGCTCTGCGGCAAATTCAGCAGTATTGTCTCCGATGGTCAATCGATAACCTTCTGCTGTGGCTTCAAAACGAATATCCATAGGCATGCGGCGTGTGGCTTGCAATGAGCGCAGGAATACGGTATCGGAGTTGCGATAGAGCATAGTGCCTACCTTAGGCCATTGGCTATTAGCGATTGGTGATTGGATGTTTGGATATATCCAATTTCCCTCTATGCGATTGATGGCAAATCCCTTGTCTCCGTAGCAAAGACCATCGCCATTGTGGAGAGTGATATTAGGTAAAAACTCTAAGCAGATAGCATCACGGCGGATAGCAATGACTCTACCAATCTCTTCGCCCGTAGATTTAGGAGTCTCCCAATTCGCCATCTTTGGACTACGACCATGTAGGAAATAGTCGGTTTGCCCACGGTGGAAGGTCTTTTCTGGGTTAGGTGTGAAGTTGTAATCGTATTCCGAACGAATAGATGCTGTTTGCCATTCTGGGTGACAGTCTATCAGTTGGTCAAGCAATTGACGATAATAAGCTACGATATTGGTGACATAGTCGCGATCTTTGAGTCGGCCTTCAATCTTGAAAGTGGTTACTCCAGCCTCTATCATCTCAGCTAGATGGAGACTGCGATCCATGTCTTGAAGCGACAAGAGATATCGTTGGTGAATAGGTTTGCCGTAATCGTCTAGAATCTCGTTGCCATTTTTATCTAGCAGATCATATCGCTGGCGGCAAGGTTGTGCACAACAACCACGGTTGGCGCTACGGTCCATCAGCACCTCGGATAGATAGCAGCGTCCGCTATAGCTCACGCAAAGAGCACCATGAACGAAGGCTTCGAGTTCGATAGGAGCTTGCAAAGCAAGCTGTGTAGGGTGTAGCGTTGAGTGGTGTTGAGTAGCGTGGTGGATTTCGCGGATTTGGTCGAGGGATAGTTCGCGGGCGAGGACGACACGGCGGAATCCAAGTTGTTGAAGATGAAGTACTTGCTCTGGGGTGCGGTTGTCGCATTGTGTGGAGGCATGCAAGCGGATAGGAGGGAGGTCATAGTCCAATAGGTGGAGGTCCTGAATAATAAGGGCATCTACATCCACCTTATATAACTCGTGCGCGAGTGCGCATGCGCGTGGGTACTCGTCATCATGGAGTAGGGTATTGAGCGTGACAAGAACTTGTGCTCCAAAGCGATGAGTATATTTGACCAACTGGGCTATATCTTCGAGGCTGTTGCCAGCTGCTTGACGCGCACCAAACTCAGGGGCACCGATGTACACGGCGTCCGCACCTGCTTGGATGGCGGCTTTTCCTACTTCTAGGTCACGAGCGGGAGCTAATAATGATATTAATTTCGAATTAATAATGTTGAATTATGAATTATGTGCCAAGGACACTAATTATGTTTCATGGTTTCAAAGTTTCATGCCCTTAGGGCTTGTTTCTTTGTTTGCTAGCGGAGCATGTTGCTCAGTTCGTACATTACGATGCCTGCGGTGACGCTGACATTGAGTGAGTGCTTGGTACCATACTGCGGAATCTCGATGCATCCGTCTGCTGCATCTACAACCTCTTGTTGTACGCCAAAGACCTCGTGTCCCATGACGATAGCCGTCTTCTGGTTCTGAGGGAGTTGTAGGTCGGATAGCATAGTAGAGCCATGGGTCTGTTCGATGGCATATACGGTATAGCCATCGGCTTGTAATGCTCGAACGGCATCTAGTGTTTGCTCAAAATAACGCCAGTCCACTGTGAGTTCTGCGCCAAGGGCTGTCTTGTGGATCTCATTGTTGGGTGGGCAGCAGCATATGCCACATAGCCATACGCCTTGTAGGCAGAACGCGTCTGCCGTGCGGAAGACAGCTCCAACATTGTGTTGGCTTCGGACATTATCCAGAACCACGATGAGTGGTACTTTTTGTGCTTCGTGGAAGGCCTCAGGAGTGAGGCGGTTCATCTCTTGTATGGTTGTTTTTTGCATATAGTAGTTCTACTTATGGGATCTTTGTTGTGCGTCTATTGTGCGTTGAAGACAAATGGAAGACAGATAGTCAGTAGTTTCTTTTCGGGTTCGATATTGATGATAAAATCCTCGTGGATAGGTATGAGGCGTCCGTCGCTGAGGGTGATGAGCGTATTGATGGTGGTCTCGTCTACAACCGCTACAGATCCTAACTCGCCTTGGTCGGTATCTATGATCTGATATCCCACTAAGCTTTGCCATGTAGGCATGAGTTCGTCCTCGTCGCTGATATCGCTAGCGAGCATATATGCTTGGCATCCTATGAGCGTTTGCGCAGTTTGTTCGTCGGTAATGCGGTCTAACTGGAATATCAGCGAATCGCTACCTTTTCCACGCCAATCTATGACACGAAAAGGAACGAGTATATTGTCAATGTTGAGTATCAGGAATTCAGCATTGGCATTGTCCCAATATTCGTTGGAGGTGAGGCATTGTAGTTCGCCTCGCTTGCCGTGGGTGCGTGTGATACGACCGATGGATATAACTTGCTCTGTTGTGATCATATGGTGGAGTGTTGTTTAGTTGACGGAGTGTATTTCGTTGAGTGCGGTGTAAATTATATAGCCTTCGGTGGTGTATCCCATATCATTTAGGAGCAACATATAGTCGCGTACTTGCTCAAGATGGGCTTTCTTTTGTTGTAGGCCAAATTTATAGTCAATGACAATCGCATGCTTGTCCTTGGTCATCACTCGGTCGGGTCGTTGTGTGTTGCCCGATGGAGTGAAGATGTCTCGTTCGGCAATGATTTGGTAGTCTCCGGAGAACCAGTTGTCGTGATTGTGTTGGTGGATGAGTTGTTGCAGTTGTTTGAGTTGTAGGCGTAGTTCAGTGGCCTGGCTCTCGGTGATTTGTCCGCTTCGTATAAGTCGATCGAGCGAAGTCTCTGCATCTTCCCATGTATGGATGTAAGACAGCCAAAGGTGCATGAGGATACCTAGGTTGATGGTTGATAGTGTAGTATCTTCTGCGAAATCATCTTCGGAACGGCTTCGGAGTACGAGGCGCTCGTTGATAGGCACAGACACATATTGCGCTATGGTATTGTTGTCAGCAGTGGTCTTTAACGGAGGTAGCGGTGGTAAATAGTCGGAACCATCTTGTGTTCGGGAATAAATGAGTTGTTCGTTTAATTCGCCATTATTATCATACAGATACGAGAAAAGATGCCCAATGTGATTGATGGATACTTCTCCATTTTGCTTTGTCTTATATTTTTCTCCGAAGGCGTATAATCTGTACTTAGGGCGTGTGAGTGCCACATAAGTGAGATTTAGGTTATCCATGTATTGTGCCACCATTTCCTGTAGATACTCTTGCTTGAAGTGTGATTGTTTGAGCAAGTTAGTAGGATGTACAGCTACTAGTGGCAGTGCGTTGAATGGGGCTTTTTGTGGTTCGCACCATAATATATCTGTTTGATGGAACGAAACAATTGGCCATGATAGCATAGGCAGAATGACGATATCGAATTCAAGTCCTTTGCTGCTATGAATGGTCATTATCTGAATGGTGTTGGTGGCTTTAGCCGCAGGAATGGTGAATCTCTCTGCTTTGCGCTCCCAATATTGTAGGAAGGCTTGTGTGTTCGCTACACGGCTATTGGTGAAATTGTATATGATATCTTGAAAAGCAGTGAGATATGGGGTAGCACCTTCAAATTCAGATAGGTGAAGAATCTCAATGATACTTTGTATGCGTTGGTATAGTGGTAGTGCTCGTGTTTGTAGGAGACTATTTATTTGTTCTTGGCTGAGCACTCCATAGAATTGATGTATGGCGTTTTGCGCGAGGGAGTTTTCCGTTTGCCAGTCATCTTTGAGCAGGTTGATAATAGTCTTGACCGTTGGATGCGAACTAACTTGTAGTCCAGCTGCGGATTGTACGCTATAATTTCTCTCGGTGAGGAATTTGGCAATAAGAGCAGCTTCGTAGGCATATCTAGTGAGTAAGGTGACTCTTTTGAGGTCGATACCTTCTTGTATGAATGATTGCAAGAGTTGGTCTAGTGCCTCCAGACTATCGTCTGTGGCAGTTTTACCCTCGAAAAACTGCATGTGGAAATAGCCTTGTGATTTTTTTTGTGCATGTTGGTGCATATTATCTAGGCTATAGATGCTGCGTAGATCTTGGCTTAGTCTATCGTCTTGTGATTCTTCGTCAATCTTATCGGCGATAAAGGTGCTATATCGTTGTAATAATTTCTCGTTTTCTTGTATGATGATAGGTGCTGTGCGCCAATTATCTTCCATGCGAGGTGCTTGTGTTTGAAGAAATTGTGTTTCAACAGCGTTTAGAAGGTGCCAATCGGAGTTGCGAAAACGGTAGATGCTTTGTTTGACATCTCCTACGATGAGGTTGTCGGCTCTATTACTCTCGGCCTCGTGGATTAGAGGAGAGAAATTATCCCATTGTAAGGTGCTAGTGTCTTGGAATTCGTCAATCATGTAATGATGATAATACTGTCCGATTCTCTCGTAGATGAATGGTGCGTCTTGTCCATCAATGACTTGGTTGACAAATTGATTGGTTTTTGAGATAGGGAATCGCCCTAAGCTAATGTCGGTGTCTTTGATTTGCTTATCTACATCTTGCAATATTCCCAAGGTGTATAGGTGTGGAAGTATGGCCTTTGCAGTGATATAGTCGCATGCGACTTCCCCATTGCATAGCGTATTTAGTTGTTCGAAGATAGGCGCAAGTTGTGTGTCGTAGATGTTAGCTAGAAGTTGTTGTTGAGCCTTTGAAACTTTCTTGACATATGCCGCATTTGTTCGGTTTAACACATTGTAGAAAGTAGCTCCGATTTTTCCCGTGAGCCATTCGTCTGTTGTTTTTCTGAACGCGCCAACAAGTTTTGAGTTCCATCCCTCTTGCGAAGCAAAGATGTCGTTGGCCTGTTGTAGCAGCATATGGATGTTTTGCTCCGCCTTTTCGCATAGTTGTGTCAGATTAGTTTGGTATAGTCGTATAAGTTCTTTGTTGGCAAAGGCTTCTTGGATTTCATCCATGCGTCGCATTAGATGTTCTTTCAACAGTTGTGTAGAGAAGCTTTTAACCATTGCGCTAGGGTTCCACTGTTTGTCGTTCTCAATGTTTTTTTGAGCGAAGTCAGCTATCCAACCAGTCAATTCATCTTCTGTCTGTTTGTTGTCTCGAATGCGTCGGAAAAGGTCGTCAACAGCTTCCTGTACAATCTCCTCAGTATCCATAGCAATGTCATAGGTGGCAGATAGTCCTAGTTCGAGTGCGAAGGTGCGAATGACTTGTTGAAAAAAACCGTCAATAGTAGATACACTGAATCGTGTGTAGTCTTGTAGAATGTTTATGAGTAGGAGTTTGGCTCTTTGTTGTAGTTGGTTTTTGTTGAGATTGAGTTTTTTATCATTTACAAACTCCTCAATATAGTCGGAATCATCGGGATAGTTGGCTAAGATGTATAGTTCGCGTAAGATGCGCTCTTTCATCTCGGCGGTGGATTTCTTGGTGAAAGTGACAGCCAGAATACGGCTATGTGGCAATTGATGTGTATCTGCAAAGCGTGTGTCAGTGAGTAGCATTCGCAGGTACTCACGCGTAAGGGTATATGTTTTGCCGCTACCAGCAGAGGCTTTGTAGATGGATAACATGGGTTGTTTTAATTTCTAATGTGTAGTTCTAGTCCAGTAGAACCTAGCGTTTCTCTAACATAGTATTGGCGCAGAGGATCTGGGGTTATACCTTTTGTAGGGAAGGCAAATCCATAGCTTAGATCAAAGTGTTCGTCACATTTTGGGCATATTGCATATATGCCATCCACTTCTACGGGCTTTTTAGGATTTAGGCAAAAAGGGCAACATAAGTCTGCGGCGTGGTAATTTCCATCCATTCCAATCCAGATGAGCAGTCCAGCGTATCCGATGAATTCATACTCATATTTTTTTTGTGTAATGGTCATGGTTTGAAAGCCGTTATCAACCATGAAATTGGGAAATTGGCTGGAAACATATAGCGTATAATCAACCGGAACAATAGGGACAGGGTTGCGACGATTGATATCCTCGCAAGCCGTAATACCGATAGATAGGAGTAATATGAATATCCAGCGGTTTTTCACTATTGGATATCCATTAGGTATACTCGGAAGATGAGGGTAGAGTATGGAGGTATGTGGCTAGTAGTACCTTCAGTACCCGATCCTGCGATACCATATCCAAGGTTATACGGGATATAGAATTCGTAGGTGTCAAACTCGCTCATTTTTTTGAGTCCTTCTGCAAACCCTTCTACTAGGGAACTCACATACATACTCACGCCCGTACTTGCATCGAACTGATAGCCGTTGATGAGTGTACCGTTGTATTCAACTGTCACATATTTGGATGCGTCAGGTCGTGTGGCATTGGGAAGATCAGCAAAAGGTCCCTTGGCGATGCATTTATATTGCAGTCCAGTAGGTGTGGTGATGACTCCTTCTTGTTTTGCATTTTCGAGTAACCACATTTCGTTTTGGGTTTTCCAATCTAGCCAGTTGTTTTGTTTGCAACTATCCATTAAAATAGCCAAGAGTAGGAGTGTAAATATTTTGATTGTTTTCATATTCATCTTGTATTTATATCGAAGTATTTGTCTTTGTTTTATTGTGCGAGCCAAATAGTAGGGTTGAGGATTGAACGGTCTTTGTAAACTTGGAAGTAGAGTTCGGTTTTGTTGTCATTGCTGCTATCGGTAAAAATAGTACCGATGGCTTGTTTTGCTGAGACTTTATCTCCTTGCTTTACATTGATAGATTTTAGTGGAGAGTACACCGTTCTGTAGTTACCATGTTGTATGATGATAGCGTAGTTACCATTCATTTGTGCGCACCATGTCACTTCACCTTCATATACCGCTCTTGCACTGGCACCGCTAGTCGTTTGTAGATATATACCCTTGTTGTCCACGGTGACATGTTCGTGTACGGGGTGCTTGTGTTTGCCGAATTTACCGCTGATAAATCCTTTTTCCACAGGCCATGGGAGGCGGCCTTTGTTAGCTTCAAATCCTCCTGAAATGAGTTTTTGCTCTTTCGTGAGAGAGGATGTGGTGCGTACTTGTTTGGCGATAAGCTCTTCGATTTTTTTATTTAGTTCGTTCGCTTGTTTCTGTTGTTGTTGTTGTTTCGCGAGTAATTCTGTTTCTTGTTTTTTGAGCGATTGGAGCATGTTTTTTTGTTTGCGTTCGTCGCTGGCGAGTTTGTCTTGTTCTCGTTTTTGCTTATTGAGCGCAGTAGAGCGGTCCTTTTTTCTTCCGTCCAAAAGTTGTTGTTGTGTTTTTATTTTTGCTTGTATGCTTTCAATCTTTTTCACTTGTTCTTGTCGGTATGCTGCAAATTGTTGCATATATCGCATGCGGCGAACAAGTTGTTGGAATGTATCAGATGATAGAAGAAAGAGCAGTGGCGATTGTTGTATATCTGCGTAGTGTGTTTCTCGGATGAGTCGTGCGTAGTCATTTTTGCAGGCCTCTAGTTCTTGTTGTAGTTGGGCTTGTTGTCCGCGCAGTTGTCCCATCTCTTGATTGAGTTCGGATATCTCGGATTGGATGTTGTTGATTAATTTTTTTCTTGTGTTGATGTCGTTGTTAAGTATTGTTAGTTTGTTGAGTGTCGAAGTTTCGTTCTGTTTGGTTTGTTTGAGCATTTTGCTAGTTTGCTCAAGTTGTTCTTGCAGTTCGCGTTGCTGTTTTTGTAATTCTTTGATGCTTTGTGCTGGTAGTGCCAAGGCAAGTAGCAATGCGATATGTATGGTTAGTATTTTTCTCATATAGGTAGTATTTCGCGTAGTGTAACTCGTTTGTATTTCTTCAGAGGTTGTCGTTTGTGTGTAGTCAGTTTGTTGTACTCACGCTGTGAGAATGTATATCCGACGGATAGTTGGTGGCCGTTTATCCAAAAATCAGTGAGATTGGATTGTTTTTTTTTGTTCTTTTTTGAGGTGTGTTCAATAGGTTGTGTAATGAACTGTTGTATCATCTGTAGCGAAGGAGCAGGGTAGATATATCTTTCAGCCCATTTGTAAGCTACGGTAGTGTATTTTAGGTTTAATTTGTCGATAATAGTCACGCTGTCTTGATCCGCTTCGATGCGATGACTCTCTATACCCGCCATAGGTTGTAGTGACACGACCACTAACTCGTCCTTCCACATCCATAGTGTGCATGCAAGGGAGTATTTATGTTGGTCTATATGTAAGGTCACATTTGCCTTTTGACTCAATGTTTGATAGTGCTCAGGTGCAGGCTCAATGTGGCGTTGTGTATGACAGGAACTTAATAATATGCCCAACAAAAAGATTATAGGTAGTATGATGTGTCTCATAATTTGATTTTTTTGAGGATAACTTTATAGTGGGTGAGGATGTCTTTTTTCGTTTCAGGAGTGGAGTATTCTAGTGCTCGTTGGATATAGAATGCGGCACTATCGTAGTCGCCCATTTGGTACATGATCCAAGCATAGGTGTCTAGATAGACGGGGTTGGTAGGTTCTGCCAATATGGTATTGCGTGATAGTTTTTCGGCTCTATCTAATTCTTTGCCTATTAGACATAGATGCCACGCGAGGTTGTTCATTATAATCCAATTGTGTGGGTCATATGGAAGTATGGCTTCATATGCTTGTATAAGTTTCTCGGATGGCTGGTTGGTCTTTTCGTAAAGTTCCAATCTAAATGCTTGGAATTGTAGGTCGCTAGGTTCTTCTTCCAAGTAGCGTTCTACCTCTCGGATGGCTTGCAGTTCGTTGCCCAAGACAGCATTAAGTCGGTATCGCAGCATGGCGCTATTGGCATTGTATCCAATGATGCTGTCCAATTGATCTTGAATAGCTAATGCTTTTTTGTAGTCTTGCACATGGATGTAGGCATCTTGCAATAGAGAATGTAGGTTGTCTTCCTTCGGGTTGTCAGTAGCTACTTTTTCTAAGCTGCGTATAGCTAGAAGGTGAGCATTTCTATCCTCTTTTTGTAGAAGAAAAAGGGCATATTGATACCAATATTCATTGGGTTGTAGTTCGAATGCTCGTTGTATATACGGCCATGCTTCGATGTTTCTTTCCATGTTTTTTAAATACATTCCCATGTAGTGGTTGACGCAGGCATCGTTGGGGTTGAGGTAGTAGCAGAATTGTATTAATTGCCATGCGTTGTTGTAGTCTTCTTGTTGGAAATACCGAGTGGCTTCGTAGAAATAATATAGGAATTGCTGTTGCTGTTCGTAGCAGAGTGTATCCTGTTGTGCTTGCATGCGACGCGCAGAAGGAGGGGTTGTTCTGTGTACTCCACCTTGGGCCATGGCCAATAATGAGCATGAGAGCATGCCTATGAAAAGTAATATGTATTTGGTGTGAGTCAAATTGTATGCGCTAGTTTAGAGTTGCAACACTAAGGATGGCTTGTTGCGGTGATATAGATTACTTCACTCCACTATGTCCGAAACCTCCCGCTCCGCGCTCGGTCTCACCAAGAATTTCCACCTCGACAAGTGTAGGTTGTTCGTGCTTTGCAATCACCATTTGGCAGATGCGTTCGCCTGGTTCAATGGTTTGCGCTTCTTGGCTGAGGTTGATGAGTATCACTCCAATTTCGCCGCGATAGTCAGCGTCAATGGTGCCTGGGGTGTTTAGCACAGTCAGGCCACGCTTGAGTGCCAAGCCACTGCGGGGGCGGATCTGCGCTTCATAACCTGCGGGCAATTCGATATACAAGCCGGTAGGCAGCAGTTTGCGCTCTAAGGGTTGTAGGGTTACAGACTCTGCCAGATGGCAGCGGATGTCCATACCTGCTGCTTGTTCACTCTCGTAGCGAGGCAGAGGGTTATTGCTCTTATTGATGATTTTTATGGTCATAATTGTGTGGTGTAGTGTGGTGTTAAAATCTCTTTTTTACTAATACCTTTAATCCGTCCTCGATAATCTTAAAATGTAACTCTTCTGGCATTTCTACTGGATCGCCGTCAATGTGTATAGGTGTTGTGTTTGTGCGCGTGATTACAACTTCTTTCACGCGTAGTATGTTTGCTTGTAATTCTTCTTGGTGAATATGTTTAGATAGGTAATTGAATGTTAGCTCTGCTGCGGCAATCAAGGGGGAATTATCAATGATGACTAGATCCAACCATCCATCTTGTATGCTAGCTTTTGGAGCAATATATGCGTTATACCCCCATTGGTTGGCATTTGCAACATTTATCAAAAGTGCTTTGGTGGTAAAATCAATGCCGTCCGCTTGGATATGGTAAGAATCAGGGGTGTATTGGAATATATTGTCCACTATATTGTGTACATAGCCTCCTAACCCGCGTGTGCCACCTTTGTTGAACTGTGATGCCACGACTGCGTCGAAACCGGTTCCACAGGTAGAAAAGAAAGTTTTGTCATTTACCATGCCATAATCTACCGAGATAGCTTCGCTATTGTTGAGCATTTCGATAGCTCGGTTCATACGTGTGGATATGTCAAGGTGTCGAGCTAATCCGTTGCCACTGCCGTTAGGTATGATTCCTAGAGCGGTCTTGCTGCCGACGAGGCCAGTGGCTACTTCGTTGACTGTACCATCGCCTCCAACAGCTACTACGGCATAATAGCCCTCTAAGGCAAAATGCTGCGCTAATTGGGTGGCGTGTCCTGCATACTCAGTCGTTACGACAGTAGGAGAAAATTGTTGTGGGTCAAGCAATTCACGGATTAATTTTGTGATGCGCCCTTTGAGCCTAGTACCCGAAATAGGGTTGACGATAAATGCGATATTTTTCATAAAATATATGTTCTACCTAATTTAGCCGCAAAGGTACAAAAAAAAATGTAAATATGCAAGTAATATTTGAAAAATGATAGATGAAATCTATCTTATGTTGGATTTGGCACAATTTTTGAATATGTTGCATTGCCTATCACAAGGTAGGTGTAACCTTAAAAATAAATTAATAACTATGAAAAAGTTTTTCTTAATGACATTCTTGGCCAGCGTGCTAATGGGATGCGAATCAGCAAACAGAGTGGACAACTCCACCGTTTCGTCTTTAGACCTTAATCGGTACCTTGGGTATTGGTACGAGGTTGCTCGTTTTGATCATGCTTTTGAGCGTGGTATTTATTATTCTATGGCGAGATACACGCTTCGTGATGATGGTAAGATTGATGTTCTAAACACTGGTATCAAAGATGGTAGAGCAACAGAAGCGACTGCTATTGCAAAAACAACAGATGTTCCTGGTTTACTGAAAGTTTCGTTCTTTGGTCCTTTCTTTAGCGATTATCGTATCATGATGGTAGATAGCGAATATCAATACGCTTTGGTAGGCGGTAGTACAGATAAGTATTTGTGGATATTATCTCGTACGCCACAATTGGATGAGGCGATCAAAGCTGGTATCATGGCTGAGGCTGATAGGCGTGGATACGATACTAATCGGTTGATTTGGGTAAAACAGAGTAAATAAGACCACTACGCTGTGAGATTTTGGATTGTCCTTTCGGACAGTTGGATGATAAGAAAATCGCCCACTTTGAAGGAAGTGAGCGATTTTCTTATCATATCAACGTGAACGAAGGATGAGTGGGCGGCCTTGTGCATCGTAGAGGATGCCGTCTTTTTTGAGGTAGAGGTGTCCGTCGATGATGTACTTTTGCACGCTATTGTCATTCAAATCTCCTCCAATAGTTTGCTCGATGTCGGTGGCTACGCCTGATCTCTCAGGTTGCAAATGCAAGGCGAAGCGATTTTCGTGGGTACCTGCTGGAAGCTCTACGGTGTAGTCAAAGATCAGTAGGTTGGTGCATGTGTTAGCCACATGGTCGATGAGTTCGACTATCATACCCTCTGTGCCGTCAGGCATACGGAAGGTGTATTCGCCTGTCGTAGAGGCCACTACGCCTACAGGAACAGTCTGCTCTTGCATAGGTAGTACATTACCCGCCACTTCTACGCGATCAGGGCCTACAAGCGTGTAGATATTGCTCCCCTTGTTGATAATCTTCGTGAGGTCCTTGCTCAGGTCGAAATCCGTGGTAGCGCCTTCTTCTTGCAGTTGGATGAATGTCTGGTCGGCTGTCTTATTAGCTTGCATCAGTTCCAAACGAAGCGTAAGTTTCTCCGCTTGGCCATAGCTGTTGCGACGAGATGCGAGTTCTATAGGTTGAATGCCTGATACGGTTTTTAAGGTCCAATCAATAGTTCCTGCGAACTGTACCATATAGGCGTGCATCGCTTGGAAATTGGTAGCTGCGCTTGCTACGGAGTAGCTGCTACTTGCAAGATCAAAATTATAGAAGAAGCTTGCATCGTCTTGCATGAAGTGGTAGCTTGTTACATTGAAATCGTTGATATCTGCAAATCCAGGTACACCGATGAGGTTCCAGTGCGAGTCGGTGAACTTGTGGTTGTATGTGGTGCCATCGTCCTCAAACTCGCGGTCAATGGTACATTCGTGTGCAGGCACCTCATGGGCAGTAGGTAGTACACCCGAGATCGTTCCAATAGTTCCTGTAGAGGGGAAGTATAGACTGACATCATTCACATTGTTCGGGAAGGTTAACTTGTCCAAATCCAATGCGAGCACATAACCGACACCTGCCTGTAATGTAGTGTTTTTGTCCTCGATATACTTCCAATAGGAGCCAGAGTCAATAAAGAGTCCCTTTGCAGCACGCTCTGCGCCGTCGTAGTATTGCATAATCCAATGCTCCGCATATTCGCCAAAGCCGAAGACATCCGCAATCTTCACATCAAATGGGAAGGATACCCAATATAGACTACGCACGCGAGATGTTAAATTCCTATTCGTAATATGGTCTCTTGTGAAGGTCATCACGGCATAGGCAGTACCTACTTCGTCCAATTTCTTTGCTTCAGGATTGAATGTAAGTTGCTCTGCCTGACCTTGGTCTTTACGAACAACCATTAGGTCCGCACCTAAAACATCGTCTTCTGTAATTTCCTTATCGCCTTCTAATACAACTGCAGCAACAAGGTGATTGCATTTGAAGTTATAGATTAGTCGTACTTTATGCTCGCTATTAGCGGTGGATGCAATCAATGAAATCTTCTCATTAGCTCCTCCTTTGAAGTACTGTGTCTTGCCATTGTATTCCGCTACCAGCTTGATGAGGGTTTCTTTGGTTACCTTGACCTCTGTTTGATAGATCCAGTTTTGTAGGTCATTAAATGGAACATCGGTAACAATTTCTCCGTCGGTGTTCTTCAACCTCTCTGCGTCTATGATGTGGAGGAAGGTGTTTTGTGTCTCGTTGTTAGCACCAGCCATATATGCGCGGCTAAGTTCGTTGGTCTTGCTATCCCATGCGAAGCGGACATTGGCATTCTCTGGCAACTTGCCTTCCGCTGAAACGATTTGCACAGCACCCGTAGGGTCGGCAGTTAGGGTATCTGAGATACAATAGCTATAGTCGTTAGCCACAACAAATTCTACATTTCTGTCTGCCGTTTTTACCCACTTACAGAAATAGTGGTCGAAGTTCTCGTTGTTGTCCGCGTAGCTGTTGTAGGTCATGAGGTTAGATGCCTGACGGAAGAATGTCCATCCACCATCTGCCGACTCGGTACGGATATAGAAGTCGCCAGTGTATGGCTGGGTTTGCGCCAAGAGTCGTGGGTTGGTTTGACCTTGAAGCTGCTGTAAGAAGAAGTTATATACACCTGTCTGGGTAATACCCGCAGCAGGGTTTACGTTGCCGATATTGACGTTTTCCCAGTTAGACGTACCATCATTGGCAATAGCACTACACTGCTGAACAATAATCTGAGGTTGCTTGTCGTAACGAACGAAGAAGCTGATGGTATCGTTTTGTCCCTCGTTGCGCTTTTTGATATAGTGGCTTGGGTGGAACGAACCCGCTGTAGTGTCTTGGTATGCAAGTCGATAATCGCCTACACTCAAAGGATACTCCAGACTGACCATCATCTTTCCATCGCCCAGATAAATGGTGAAAATATAGTCGCCCGTAGCGGTAGGATGTATCTTAGCATTACTATTTTCGTCGGTGGTGAAATGCCAATTGGTGCAGTTGTCTTCTGTCATAGTACCTGTGTTTCCGAACCAAGTATCATTGCCAACGATTTTGAATGTATAGTCTGTACCACCCGTTAGTCGAACTAAAGAGGTGAAGGTATAGCCACCCGCTTTGTCCGCTGTAAAGGCATTGGCACTGGTTGTCCAACCATTGGCACTACCACTCCAATTATAGCCTGATTCGATGGAATTGTATTTTAGCCACAGACCGTGGTTGTAGTACTTGGATTCGTTGCGCGTGGTAGGTGATTGTCCCGCTTCAGGGATAAAGAGCGACATATTTCTATTAAAGTCGCCTCGTCTAACTACTGAGGTCTGATGGAAGAACTCGTAGTTGTATTGCTTGTGTTCGGTGAAGCTGATGTTTTTGTAATTCTCTATCTCTCCCCAGTTGTTGGCATCCACCGTTTTCGCCATGGAAACAAAGTCCAAATACCAAATGTCGGTGCCAGGTATATTGCTCATCTCGCCCCTGAACTCAAACCAGTGTGGTTTATGCTCGGCATCATCGTCCTTTGGGAAGATTTTCATTTTTTGCGACCCCGTACCTTTGTTGTCATCCCAATATTTATCAGAATTGTAGAAATAAACATATACGCTCTCCCAACTGAGATTGTTCTTGAAGAAGATACAATCTTCGTAGCGCAGCCAACGAGCATAGAGGGTGAAACTCTTTGTAACAGCAGTGCCGAAGTCGTATTGGTTGCTGTTGGTAAACTCGGTGGCATGGGTGTACCATCCGCCAAAGAAATAGCCAGGGAGTTCGCCCAACTTAGGTGTCACGACGGTGTCACCGGGCTTAATGCGTTGGTTATCAATGGTCCAAAGTGGCGCGGTAACGCCTTGTGGTAAGTTCAAGTCGAAGTTTACCTCGCAGATGGAAGGACTGAATATGATGTCAATTGTCGTCGCTCCGCAAATGGTATGTGTGGAGTTCTCTTCCATCTCGTGCGTGCGCGAACCTATTGTTATAGTAGGTCTCACGCCGTAGGTCCATTCGTTGGCAGGTGTGATTGCTCCGATTTGCATCAGTTCGTTGAGCGTAATATCTGGCGCAGTATAAGTACCCTTATCTTCGCTATCGTTGGTATAGGGCTCGCCATCAATCTCGATAGAACCGTAACCTGTGATGTTTATGGTAACGGTGTATGTAGGCGCAGTGAAAGTAGTCCACTTGCTATTGTCGTAGATAGTGGACCAAGAGCCGTTGCTGTCCCAACCGCTGATGGTGAAATGATTGGTTCCGTCGGTAGGAACTTTCAAATCACCCGTTTGGTTCCAGACTTTGTTCCAATCTAAATTGGTGTTGGCTGGATCTCTACGCGCAAAGATGACATTGGTATAGTCCGATGGTATCTCGCATACATAGAGACCATCAATTCCCTCTACGGCAGTCATTTTCTTCCATGTGTTATTGCTTCCTTCAAAGAAGTATGCCGCAAACCATGCATTATCCACATCCCATACGCCAGGCGACAGATACAAATGGGTGATATTCTTCGAATCCATGTCATAGAGATTCTTGTCGTCTTGTGGCACGGAGAGTGTGAGAGTTTCGTCCAAGAGCAATTTAGGCGTGTTGCCTTGTCCTGGATCTACAGGTGTAGAGGAACTGCCCTCGATCACATTGCACTCGTTGGTCAGCACCGCATCTCCTAACGAACTATTCCAGATGTAGCAGGCGTCTTCTTCTAATACAATATCGTGGGATTGCGCACCTACATTGTTGTGGAAGATAATATTCACAGGGTTCTTGCCTGCTGCAAAGGTGTGTTCTACCCACCCATTGGCGTTAGGGTCTATTTTCGTACCAGGCCAGTTGCCCAGTAGTTTATTATCATTTTTATCCCACGCATAGACATAGGTCCACCAGTCGTTTGGTGGCATAAAGCGTACGGTGAGTGGCTCTTCCTGAGGTGGATAGTAGGTGTAGGTGTTGGTTTGTACGGCTGTTTGGTTGCCGTGAATCTCTGCGTATGCCTTCACGGTCACAGTGCCTGAAATGCTGATAGCCCCTGTATATTTCTTCTTGCTTGCTGATGTGCGTGGGTCTGTACCATCCACGGTGTAATAGATGTCAGGTACACCCGCCAGACCTACTGCGTTCATCGTTACGCTCATGCTTTGAGAACGATAATAGGTGGACTGAGGACTGATGGTTAGTTCTGCTCCTGCCGCTTCGTAAGTGATAAACATTTTATAACCAGGTCCTGCAGCTACTTCTCGGAAACCATAGTGTGAATCAGATACCGCAGCACCTAACTCTACGATTAACTCGCCTTTTGTACCAGTTACACGTGCACGATAACCATTACCCACAACCTCATCTTTCACAACACTTTCGGAGTGTACGCCTACTGCCTTACGGGCAAGAACCATAGGTGCAATAGCATCTTTGTATTTCTTCCAATAAGGATAGAATACACATGGTACACCTGGCATTGCCAACATATATGCATGGGCTTGCAAGAGACGGTCTTTAACTGCGTCGGACATGGCATCGCCACCGAAGTCGTAGCCATTACCGCGTTCGAAGGTGTCGTGGTTGTCTATGAAGTTGACTGCCCACTTGCCTTTGCCTATACCAATCAAAGCATTGGGGTTCTTACACTTCGCATAGTCAAAGTTGGCGATGCCACCGTTCATGATATTGAATTTCATACCAAAGTCGAAAGCATAGGTGTTTTGGTTTGCATCGCAAATGGCATTCCATAGGGTGTTTGGATTGCCCTCCCAGAACTCAACAACAGAGAAATATACACCTGCATTGGCATTATAATCATCCACATGCGACATGTGGAAACCTTTGGCATAATCGTAGCGGAAACCGTCGTATTTCATTACATCTACCATCCACTTTGCGTATGCACGGAACATTTGACGCACTCTCTCGTCGTTGTGTGCCATGTCGCGCGCGGCTTGGTAATTCTTTTCACCGCCATAGCCATCGTCATAGGAACCTGTAGCTGTTCCGCGGCAACCTTCATCGGCATCCCAGTTCATCTCGTCGTCATTGCAGATATAGCTACCATCGGGTTGGAAATAACCATATTCGCCAAAGTCTTGGTCGAAGAAGTCGCACCAACTGCTCTTGGTGTCCATATGATTGACCACCATATCTGCCACCACTTTGGTGCCACCTGCATGGAGCATAGAGATGAGTTTTTCTAAATCCTTGCGCGAACCCCAATCGCTATTTTGGTTGCTATATTGCTTAGGGTGATAACCTACGCCACCTGACGACATAGCTGATGGTGGCAACCATAGTAAGTCGAAGTAGGTGGAAATGTCTGCTGCTTCGCTTTGCAAAGTACTCCAACGGGTATTGCCATAGTATTTGTCTTGGTTAGAATCCCAATAGAAGCTTTGCAACATCACATCATGGCATTGCCCTAGCACTGCTGAACCATATTTTTGTGGGGTAGCGTCGTCTTTTACAAAAAAGCCCGAGACAGTTACATTTGTTCCGTCGAATGTCACCACTACATTGCCACCGTATGGAAGTTTGAAGACAATATTATTGTCATTATCGCTTACGATATTAGCGGAGGAGTTCTTCAATGCATTGTAGCCCCAAGCGTTAGCCCATGAACCGTTTGTGAGTTTCATCTTGTAGGTGATACCAGGTGCTAAGTTGCTGAAAGTGTAGGTGAATGCTGTTTCATCAGTGCTGTATGTCATCTCTACCGCAGTTTCGTTCCACGCTTTTGCTTGACCCACCAAGTCGCTATTACCTGTTATGTAGTATTTGGTGTCAGGGTCCACTTGTACGCGCTGGATTTTCATGTCGGTGAAGCCCGTAGGCACTTGTCCCACATAATAGTTGCCTTCGCAATCCAGCTCGGTCATGTCTGCAAAACCACTGGTGGAGTTGTTCCAATAGTTGATAGCAAAGTTGTCGTTGTCCTTTTTCCAGTCGTCGTTGGGCTTGAAGTAGATGGTGGTAGGAGGTATCTCCTTGAAGTATGCTGTAACGCTTCCTTCCGCCGTTGCGGTGACGGTAGTCGTGGCACTGGTTGGGTCGGCTATAGTAGCTCCGCCTACTGCAATCCATTTGTCAAACATATAACCTGCATTTGGTGTAGCGGTTATCTCGGTCGTGGTGGTTACACCTACTTCGACAGAAGCAGGGGAAACGGTACCATGTTCGTTGTTGCTGGTTTGTACGGCAATAGTGTGTAAGTTTTCTGTGAAATTCGCGGTGACAGTAGTTGCTGCTGTTGGGT
>JAEIGA010004812.1_pt1 | contig 20789 bp, 44 predicted proteins | sample 9270691 | NCBI WGS metagenome assembly JAEIGA01 (sample SAMN17057246, study PRJNA624740) | gut metagenome | biome: biome; isolation source: fecal sample | host: Bos grunniens | place: China: Xizang | collected 2019 | reverse complement strand
ATTATTTTTTTTTTGAAAAAAAAGATGGTTTAACCCTAGGGGGTATTATCCATCTTCTCGTTTTCTTGCTAATTCAAATAATCTATCTTTTATACTATCATTATCTTCTACTTCTTTATGATGTTCAGTACATAAACATATTAAATTATAATTATCTAATAATCTTTCAGGTTTATCTGATAACTTATCAATATGATGTACTTCTAAACTTTCATATGTAGCCTTCCCTTCTTCTAAACATAATGCACATAAATATTTGCTTTTCTCTTTTATTTCTACTGCTTTATTATGCCATAAATATGTATTCCTTAATTCACTCTCACGAGTTTTAGGGTATACCCTCTTTATTGGGCATTGTTCTTTATACCCATGTATCTTCCCACACTTACTGCATGATCTATACATATATTAATAATTACCATGAGAATATTGTGGGGAATTTGTTATAGGTGTCATATCAGTTATCTTAATTAATACTTCACCATAATCTTGTGTCTTAATCTTTGCATATGTCTTACCATCCACATATCCTAATATCTTATATGATAATCCACCAAACTTTTTAGGTTTAATAGTAGCAAATTGTTTTTTAGTATCCACTTTATAAATATTTCTTTTCTCTATTGTTGGTGGAATATTTATATATTCAATACTAGATTGTTCATATATCTTTGGTCTAAACGCTCCTCTTAATCCATCATAATAAATATTACATTGAGTAAATTCAGGATGTCCTAATTGATTTTCTCCTAAGAATACTCCTGTTCCATTACCATTGTCTTTTCTGAACATAGCAACATGTGATTTAGGACAACTTCTTGCACCTTTATCCCATATTGCCCAATCTCCATCTACCATCTCATTTGGTGCTACTTTATCAAAATATTTATCAAATCCTAAACTTTTATAATTATCCCATATACTACATGCAAATCCTGTTGGATTACATATAGTTGTATGTGATACATTATATCCTACTTGTGTTCTACAAAAATGTTTAAAACCATCTACACATTGGCATCCATAAACCCCATCTTCATCAAATTTTTTTCCTATTACATCTAAATAGTATTGGTGTGGTGTTTTACTCATTATTTTCACCTTCTTTATATTCTAATCCATCTGATACTGGATTATTTTCATCTGCTGTTAATTCTAATACTTCACCAACATCATTTCCTTCTACTTCTACATTTTCTTCTAATTTTACATCTTCATTTTCCATTTTAATTTTTCTCCTTTTCTTTCTGATAATTATAATTTGAAACCCCTAATAATGCACCTAAAAATGTTGCTATTAATGATATAGTTCCAACTATTAAACTTGCATCAAAATTATATAGTTCTCCTAATCCTGTAATTAATGCAATTGTAGGTGCTATTGCAGTTGCTAAAATCCATTTTAATATTGTAAAAACCTTGTTATTTAAAATCATATTTTTCTCCTTCCTATAAAAAAAGAACTATTTCTAGTTCAAATTACTTTCCACCTTTACCTTTTCTTTTACAAGCCATTTTCTCCACCTCCTAACAACCTTTATAAGCATCACTGAGTAAACATAGTTTGTACGATTACTAATTTATTTTCATCGAGGTAGCAACCTGTACATGTCGCTCTATATTTACTCAATGCCACCTACAAAGATGGCATAAGTCATATTAAAGAATAAAAATGTTTAGTGCCTTTATAAGCACCTTTGAATAGATATGCCTAAACTATTTTCTTGCATAGGTAGTCCTAGCAAGTTTAGTGCCATTTCAGTAATCTTGCAGTTATAGACTTTGAGATGTCATCTGCTCAACCTCGGCTCAAACTACCTATATAGTTTATGGTCTTATTTATCTACTCAAAGCAACTTACAAAAAATATTCTAGAAGGTATAACGGAAACATGTAAATTTTTATACCCTCTAGACTACTTTTCGTAGTCTTTCACTTACTTTAGCCACGCATTTTGCTTAAAGAAAAAGTGTATCACATTTGGAATTTTTATTTTCCATAATATTATTGTAAACCTATTTTTGTTCCCTTTTGTTCCAAATTAATATTTTCTTCAATTTTTTTTATCTTCCTGAAAATTTCAGTTGTACTAAATGGTATTCTTCTTGCAATTTTCCTGATTGATAATCTTTCAATATAATAATAAACAAAAATCACATCATGCCAATCTTTACTTTCTTTTAATTCTGCTTCTTTTAATTTTAACATGTGTTCTCTATCTTTTAATAATGATCTTGCTTCTTCAAGTCTTTTATCTATTTGCTTTTCATCCTTCATTATAATATATTTATCAAATAGATTTTCTTTAACTCCACCATTTACTTTTTCCCCTTCAATTTTAGATGCTTTTGGTTGTGTTATTGAAAATAATTGTTCTTTCTCATTTAAAATCCCATCAAATATCTTCTGAATATCACTATATTTATTTTTATAATCTATGTATTCTAAATATATCATTTTATAATAATTTCCCTTCTTCATCAAAAACTAGCATCCCTAATTTATGAAAAGATTTTGCATTTCTATCATCCTTAAAAAATAATTGTCTCATACTATGAAGTTGCCTAACACCATTTATTAAATCTCTTGTTTTAAATATTTCTTCTTCTTTATAATTACATTTAAATCTTCTACAAATTTCAGGTCTTACTTCATATATTTTACATCTTCGATTTTCATTATCTCTGAATGGACAAGTGTTATCAATTTTAGCCATTATACTTTGTGGTGTTGCTTTAATTTCTCTATGATGCCTTAAATATTTTTTTATTACTTTAATTTCCTTATGTGATAAATGTAATAAATCACCACAACAACTCCCACAATTAGAACATTCACCATTACATGTGAAATTAATAATCATTTCTCTAACTGATGCCACATTAACCTCCAATTCTATTTAATATATATTCATTTACTTGTGTTTGTCTTTTTTCTAATTCATTTACTTTATCATTTAAATCTTTTAAACCTAATGTCAATAAAAATACTAATAATGATAATAAACATAAACTTATTTTATCTAATAAATCCATTTTCCCTCCTATACCATTTCATCATTTGTTATTTCTTTTACGATAATCATTGTGTCTTTAATTGCACTTGCATCTACTACAAATAAATCAATTCTTCCTGTTCTCATGCATAAACCACAACTATCTAAAACTACTGCTAAATAATCCACTCCATCAATATTTAAAATTAATTCCTGATAATATTCATAAGTTCTTACTCCATCTGCTAATTTCCATCCATAATTCAATAAATAATCAGTTGCAGTTGCTATTACTAATCTACCATCATAAGTAAACCATCCATTTTCATTTACATCAAAATAAGTAAATTCTAATCCACATCCTGTTACAGCATTTGCTCTTGTTGGATAATATGATGTCATTCTAGTTTCATATTCATATGTAATTGTATAACCTTCTATTTCTGCTTTTACTGACTTAAATGGAATTAATAAGACTAATATCAGAATTAATTTTTTAAACATTCATTTTATACTCCATTTCTTTAACCTGCCTTATATTTCAAATTATCATATTGTTCATGTGTTAATACACTTTTTATTTTTAACTTTTGTATATCAACTATATAATCTAAATTTAAAATGATACAATCTCTTCCATCTTCATATTTAGTAAAACCATCACATCTTACTGGATTAAATAAACTTAATTTAAAACCTGCTAATGTTGTAATAGGATTTTCAACTTCCAATAAATCCATATATTCTATTAAATCTATTATGTTAGGTGATGTTTTAATAAAATAACTTTTATTTATTTCTACTGGAACTCTATCTCCATAATCATCAATTATAGTACTATCAAATATAAACCAATCTTCACTTTCACCATCAATATTATTGCATTTTGAAATTCCTTTATATTTTGCTATATAACCTTTTTTAGTTCTTACATAATCTCCAACTTTCATATTTACTCCTCATTTATCCAATCTATTATTTCATTGATTTTATCTTGTAATTCTTCAACTGTTTCAACAAGTTCTTCTTCTCTTAATGTGCCTTCAGGATAAATTAATTGATATTTTTCTACCTTTTCTATCTTCTTATCTTCTTCTATTAAAATATTATCTCTATATTTAACTTCTTTGTTTGCATCCATTGATAAAAAACATTTACCATTTTGAAACATTTTAAAACCTGTAAAATTATCTTCTTGTTGTTCTTCTATTATTTCTACTTCATCATTTAAGTTTTCAAAACATTGTATATCTAAAACCGCATTATAATCTTCATATTGATATATTTTATTTCCTTCTTGTTCTAGATAAGTGTAAATACTTCCTTTATATTTTATTTTCTTTGGTGCTTTACCATCTTTAACTAATCCTAATAATTCATACATTGTTATTTTCATTTTATCTTCCTTCCTACTAAATTTAAATCCTTCTTTAAATCTTCTAATATCTCTACTATTTCATCAATACTTTTTGTACTATCTAATTTCAAATTAAATTTTATATATGTTTCTTCTTTTTGATCTATTACCTGAAATATAAATGAACTTCCTAAACTATAATAAACTTTAAATTTTTTATGCTTTTCATTAAATTTATCAATTGCTTCTATGTATTTATATATTACTTCATTATTCATCTTTCTTCTCCTTAATCCAACCTAATTCTTCTATTTGTTTATTTATTGCTTGTAGTTCTTGTAAATCACCATATTTAAAATGTGTATTACCTTGACCTGTTTTTCTCGTTAATCTAAATTGTTTTGCTTTTTTATCAAAATCTATAAAATCTCCACCCATATAATGATGTTCTTTGTCATCATAATTTGCATATCTTAAATATGTTTTTCCATTTTCTATAAGTTCATATCCTAACTTTTCAAACATCTCTTTTGCTGTCATCTATTTATTCTCCTTTTCTAATATTTCAAAAATTTTTTTATAATCAAAGTGCATTTCATTTAAAAACCAAGCATTATCTTGTATATATTCTCTTACTTCTTTTATGATGTTTTCTAAATCTATAATTTTATGAACTGCACTAACTAAATTATATTTTTTATAATATTCTTCACATCTTTTACCTGAATATATTTTAAAACTTTCTTCACTCATTACTACTATCTCCTTCATCAATTTGTTTAAATAAATCAACAATTCTATCTGCATTTCTTTTTGTTGTGTTTGCTTCTATATTTTCTATAACATCTTTTAAATAATCTTTAATGCCTCTTAATTCTTTTATATTATCTATTGCTTCAATTAAATTAATAATACACAATTCATAGTAAGCAATTTTCTTTCTTTCTTCTAAATGTTTAGTCATTACTACTATCTCCTTTTAGTTCGTTTAATTTTTCTAAAATTCCTAAACTTACTAAATAACCAATATATTCATTTATTGTAAAATCATCTAATGTTTTTACTTCATCTATATTCGATATTAAATTAAAACCACGATTATTACATACTTGAATATTTTTATTTGCTTCAATTTCTAATTCATTAATGATATTATTTAGTCTTTCTATTTCTTTGTTTGCTTTCATTAATTTTTTATCATAATTGATTATTACTTCTTCTAAATGTTTCACTCTTTATCACTCCCCTCTAATATTTGTAAGAGTTTATCGTGTTTTATATATTGTTTATCATAAAGAAAATCATTATTTCTTATATATTCTATTGCTTTACTGATTATATTTTCTAATCTTTTTATTTCTTTTGATGCTGCTTTTATAAATATTTTTAGATCTGCACTATAAAATTTATCTAAATCCAAGTTATCTTTTTTTATAAGTCCAATTGCTATTGGTTCATTAATAGTTATTTTTGCTCTCTCTCCCATTTATTTCACTTCCTCAACACTTAATATTTTTAATACATAATATAACTTATTTGGTTCTGCTCCCCATCCTTTTTTGGTTGGTAAACCTTTATATAAAGATATATGACATTTAATAGATGGACTATTTTTGTTATAACCATTTCTAAATACAACATCAAAATCAGTTCTTTTAGTTCTTTTCCATTCATTAAAAAATCTAATATCATAATAAGGTTTAATTTCTCTATATTCTTCTTTCTTTACACCAGACTTAATCATATCAAACCATTTCTTTTTAATCGGTAATATTAACATAATCTATTTACACCTGACTTTCTAAATTATCATTTTCTACTAATTTATCTTCAAATCTATCATAATCTCCATAACATTTATGATTTTTAACAAATATTTCGGTTTCAATTTCTATATATGCTGTATTGCTTTCTTTATTTTCTTTTAAATAATTTTCTGAAAATTTATTTATACATTTTTCACATATATCTAAATGTTCTATACTCTCACAACTATCATTTCCCCAATCATGATGACCTGTTGTTACTTCAAAATATTTTTCTTCATCAATTATTTTTTTATTACAATTATCACATCTGATATATTCACATAATTTATGTTCTATCTTTTCTATTGTTGATTTTCCATAATATTTCATAATCAATTCACCTCACTTTCTAAATTATATTTATACTAATATTCTTGGTGGTATTGGTATTTCTACATTAATTGGTTTCCATATATGTAAACAAAATGGATGTATATTTACATAATCACTTTTTCTAGGATGATATTCTATACATACTTCATCATCATTCCAAAATATATCTTTCATCTTACACATCTGATCCCATGAAGGACATTTTCTAGGTGTTGAAACACTTAAATGTTCCCATCCTTCACCCCAACTAAATATAAAATCCAACATTTTATTTACATCTTTATCAAAATATCTTCCAATAACACCATCAAAACTTTCTTTATCTATAAACAAATTTATAGTTTCTTTTATTTTCTTTAAATCCTTCATTTCTACTCCTATTTAATAATTGCCTTACTTTATCTCTGAAATATGATCTACTATCTTTTTTTACTTTTCTGCTACATCTAGGACATATTTTAAAATCTTCATTATACTTCATTAAAACCTTTTTACCACATTTATATTTATATTTGTAATTGGTATAAGGAAATATTTTATTGATGATTATTCTTTTCTTTTTCATATGCTATTTCCTTTTTTCCTGATAATTATTTTATTGCCTTCTACATATACTTCTAAATCATCATTTTCTTTTATTCCTGCATCCTGAAGATACTTTTTAGATATATTTAATTTATAACAATTTACTTTTTCTTCACCTGATGCATTATAATACTTCTGCTTTACTAACTTCATCTTAACACCTCCTAAAATCCCTTTTTTATGCCCATATTCAATCAATAATGATATATTAATAAAATATACCTATTATCCTCTTAAATCTTTCTCTGCTCCATTTTCATCATAAAATCTATGACCTGAAAAATCTAAATGATACCATTCTTCTCCCTTTGTGCCACAATTATCACACTTATAAGGAAAAAATAAATTATCTTCATCTAATACCATTTCTCCATATTCTAAATTACTTTCCCCACAAGCAGGGCAAATCCCTTCTTTATTTTTTAAAAAACTTTCCATATATCCTCCAATCATCTAGGGAGTGCATCTAACTGATACACTCCTTTAATTTATTTTCTTTTTGAAACCTTTTATTTAAAATCTTCAATATTTAATCTTTTAGTTTGAATTTCAATAATTGATACAATGACATCTTTTTCATTTAATTCTTCTTTAATAAATGTTTTCATTTCTTCTTTTGTTTTAAATTTTTTTTCTGCTATTATTAATCCAAATGTTTCATACATATCATCATATTTTTTATAATTTAAACGATACCATCTTTTTTCCATATTTCCATTTTCTTCCTTTCTTTGAATATATCGTATCACATATTGACTATGTAGTCAATAGATATTGTGAAATTTTTCACTTTTTATGTAAATTTTACATTAATTAATTTTCCATCTGAAACAAAAAAAGACTAGAAATATGATCTAGTCTTAATAATTTTCAGGGCACCCTAAATATTCATTTTTAGCAAGTTCTAATCCTATTAATAATCTTTTATCATTCTTTATATCATCCATTGTTAAATCCAATGAATATAATGTATCACTTAAATCATATGTTATACAATATTCATGATTTGCTAACTCATATAAAAACATATCCTTAATAAATCCTTCACCTGTTTTATCCTCTGCAATAGCATCAGCAATTCTTTTTTCTTTACCATTTATTAATTCATCTAATGCCTTTTCATCTGATTTTCTGATATATCCACCTGCTCCAATACTAATTAATTCACTATTATCTTTCACTCCTAATTCCTCCTTCATTTTTTCAAATTGTTCATTACTAAATGCAAATCCAAATGGAAATTCATCAAATTCTTTTTGTAATTTATTTTTTAATTCTACATATTTATTCATAAATAACTTCTCCTATCTTATATAAATTCACCATTTCTTCAGGTAATCCACCTTCAATTACTTCTTTTGTATCATACCAATACATTGTAAATCTAATTTTATGTTGTAAATCTCTTTCTTTCATTTCTTCTTCTGATATTTCAAAAATATCAACTACTATAAATTTTTTCTTTTTCATGTTTCCTCAAATTCCTTTCTTCAACTTACTATATTATTATAACAATTTACTATAATAATGTAAATCGTTTGGATAATAAATTGTCTATTTGAAACAAAAAAAGACTAGGAAAAAGTCCTAGCCTAAAACTGCATAACTCGTAAACATTGGTTTATCCTGATTATAATAATTGACCTCATAAACTCTATGTTTATAAGTTAATTCGTTTTCTTCCATATATTCATCAGTTACACTATAAAAAATAAATACTGATCCATATTCATCTACTTTTACTGCTTCTACTTCTTCTAAACCTTCAATTAAATCAAACATGAAATCACCTCTAAATTGACAAAAAAGGATTAATAAACATAAAAGGAATGGATGCCATACATTAAATAAAAATGATGTTTTTTAAATGAAAAAGATGTTTTTTTAAAAGATGCTTTTAGGAATGCCTTTTTAAATTTCACCTCCTTCCTACATTACAATATATGCTCCATATTTTCATTTAGTACCTATTTTTTATAATTAATTGTCTTTTTGAAAATAAAAAACTAGGAAAAATCCTAGTTTAATAAGTTATTTGATGATCCTGTTAATTTCTCTTGTTTCATCATACTATAATAATAATTAATATCTTTCTGAAACCAATCAGGTACTATACCTCTTTCAAGAAATTTAATTGCTTTTTCATAATTTCTCATAGCATGTTCATCATCCAACATTATTTGTTCTCCATTTGATCTAATAATTCCTAATTTAAAATAACCACTTTTCATCATATATTCAATTACTTCAAATCTAGATTTAGTTTTGCAACTTTCACATTCTTCAATTAATTCTGCAATCTTTGGTAAAAATTTTGATTTTCTTATAATATTATTTACTGCATCAATCATTGTTTGATAATTGTAATCTTTTAAAAATTGATACATTTGCATTGTTTCTGCCTGTGAGTACTCTTTTCCATAAGCCATTCCTAAATATGATACTGCTTTAATAAATTCTTCCATCTTCATGTTTCCTATCTCCTTTTCTAACTCTTTAATATTTCCTAAAATAAATTTCCATCTGAAACTATTGAATTACTATGAAATTCACTAAAATCAATTTTATCTAATAAATCACCTGTAGTTATATTTCTTTGTTGAACAGGCATATTTAAATATTGTTCAAATTTAGTTCCAAATAATGTTGATGGTCTTAAATATAATCTCATATCTTTTTCACCCTTTTTAGGTTCTTTTCCCCATAGATAGCACATTTTTTCTATTACTATCTTAAAATCATTTTCATTAAATCCTTCATTAAATCTTGCTTTAATTAATGATCTAGTATTTTTACTATCATGCCAATATGAAGCACCTGTTAATTCATTTAATCTATTAATAATCTTTTCATAATTAATTTCACCTGATACGGCAATTTCTTTGCTTGTTTCTTCTTTTAAAGCACTTCTATTATTTTCTTTAAGCATTTTAATTTCTTTTTTTAAGGATTTAATTACTTCTTTTAAAGCATTTATTTCCTCATTATCACTTGTAGGTTTTTCTACTTGTTGATTATAGGTATTGTTGATTTTAGATATTGTTGGTTGTTCTAAATTCTCTTTACATTCTTCAACCTTAATTCTCACATCCTCTAAATTTCTTTGTGTTACTAAATAAGCAACTTCAACATACCATCCTTCAATTTTACCATCTTTTCTTCTCTGAACTATATTTATTAAACCATGCTCTTTTAATATGTTTTTAGTTCTTTTAATCTTATCTATTCCCCACTTTAAAGACTTTTTAACATATACATCATTTGCTTTAATTGTGTTAGTTTTCTGCCATTTTGCAGTTTTGTAATAAAATACATATAATGCAATGCAATCAGCACAATTATCTAACTTAAATAATGTATCAATAGTCATCTTATTAAGTATTAATAGATCATCTGCTATATCATTTAATTTAATTGTTGTTTCCATGTTTCTTTCTCCAATTCTACTTTAATTTACTTCTCCATTATATATGTTTTGTATCGTAAAAATCTACTAATATTTTAAAATAAATTGTCTATTTGAAACTTTTTATTCCTGATTATCTAATAATTTTTTAAAATTAGATTTTCTACTATCATTTATTGCATATTTGATATATTCCCCTGTTTCATTAATTCTTGCTTCCTGAACTTCTTGTGATGGTTTTAAATAATCATATTCCTGTTGTAATTTTCTTCTTGCTCTTGATACACTTTCAAATACTGCTAATCCTAATTCTTTTCTAAACCCTTTACTTCTAAATGCTTTCACAAATGCTCTTTCATTTAAAATCCCATATCTAGTGCAATATAAATAATATAAATACATATCATCTTTTCTTGCATTAGGTTCTTTCTCTAAAATCTTTTTAACATCATTTTCTACATTTAATAATTTACTCATATTTATCCCACTTTCTATAAATTAATTTTTCTTCATTCCAATCTTCATATTTACTACTTAAATAATTTTTTATTTTTTCTTTTATTTCTTTTTTTTCTTTTTTATTACCAAAATCAAATTTTCTATGGCATTTATTAGGTGTTAATTCAGTACATAATGTTACTATATTTTCTTCAATACCTAATCCACCTTTGCTTCTTGGTATGTAGTGTGCATTAGGCATTACATTACAATAATTACCACACACTACACACCTTCCACCATCTCTTTGCCACACTTTTTCTTTTACTGCTTTTGAAATATTTGTTGCTTTGGCTCTATTAGTTTTCATAATTAATTACCTGTTCCATATTCTCTTTGTATTTGATTTTCAATTAATCTCATTTGTAATTTAATACTATTTATTTCTTCTAAATTTGCTTTATATATTGTTTCACATACATCCCTATGAAATCTCTTTTCTGCAACTGAAGGTATTCCATAACATATTTTATCTATTACTCCAATTGCTTGTCCTTCATCTCTTAATTTTAAAACTTCCTGCCTTAATAATACTTTATAATCTCTTTCTGCTTCTGCATATGCCCTTCCACTAATTCTTAATGATTTAATACTTGCATCCAATTCTCTTATTTTTTGTTGTAATTCATTTAATAAATCCATAATACCTCCTAATAAGGCAATTCTTCTTCAGGATCTACAAATGGTAATTCTTCATCTTCAAATTCCATTTCTTTTGCACCTGATAATTTATTATCATTAAAATTATCATTTGATGGTGTATCTTTCTTTTTAGGTTCTAAAAATTCTAATTCTTCTACTTGCACATAAGTTAAATATCTATTATTACCATCTTTATCTTGGTATACATCAACATTCATTCTACCAATTACACCAATTAAATTTCCTTTTTTCTGATACTTAACCAAACTTTCTGCACTTTTATTCCATACTCTACATTTAATAAAATCAGTTACCTTTTCACCATCTCTAATAATTGGTCTATTAATTGCTATATTAAAATCACATATATATTTTCCTGATGTTGTTTGTTTAAGTTCTAATTTGGTTGATATTCTACCTGTTAGCCATACTTTATTCACTCTTTTCACCTTCTTCTTTTTCTAATATACTTACAAAATCTTTCAATTTTTCAACATTTACATATGTTTCTTTTTCTATTTGAAACTTTAAATAATCTAATAAAATTTTATATTTTATTTTAAATTCTATTAATTCTTCAAATAAATCTTTATCCATTGTTATTTTCCTCCTTCATATAATCATTTACTAATTCCCATGTTAATTCTTCATTAATTGGTATTTTAACTACTTTTCTTACATCATCTCTTAAATGTATTCCATTTAAAAATGTAATTTCTTTATCATAACATTGCTGATATGCTATTCTATAAAGATTTAATTGATATGCTAAATAATCTTTGTCTAATACTGATGTTCTTTTAATATCACCTAATCCTATTTCTCCATTGATCCCTAATACTAAATCTAATCTTCCTGCTCCAATTGGTACTCCATCTTTAAATAAAATCACAGGTACTTCATTATCTAAAACTTCAAATTTATAATGTTTTTGTAAAAATATAAAATTCTTTACTTCTTTTAAATCTTCAACTTCACCTGTTTTACATAACTTTTCTATTGCTTCATGCACTTGTGTTCCTTTATCTGATGCCTTTTTTAAAACTACATCTGAAACATCTTTATATTTATTACTAAACTTAAATTTTAATAATTGTGTTATGCTTGGTACTATTACACCATCCACTAAATATGTGTGTGTATCATCATAATATTCTAAACAATATCCTTTAATATTCATTTTAATTTAATCCTTACACTAGATTTAACAGGAGTAAAATTAACATATTCATCATAAAGATCACTATGTTCTTCTCTAAACTTTTTACTATTAAATGTTTCTCTATCACTTGATGCAATATAACTGATTAATAATTCATCACTATCAATACTTTTAATATTTTTTTCTTCCATCTCTTTCAGAATAGATGCTTTAATTTCATCTTCCTGCTCTTTTAATTCCTTCATTGCTTTTTCAAATTCATATAATTGTTTACTTGTTGATATATTTAATACTGCTTTTCCTTCTTCTACTTTAATTAATTCCATTTTATTTATTTCCTTTCTTCATTAACTCACTTATAATTTCACTTGCTTTTTTCATTGGTAAATCTTCAATCTTTTCAATCTTATTTGCTTCTAATAATTTTGTTAAATTATCACCTACATAATACTTTTTAAGCATTTCAACTTGCTTTGGTGATGCTTTACTGTCTCTAGTTGTTTTATTATTCATTTTATTTTCAGGACTTTCTTGTTCAGGATCATCACCTGTTGCCACCATGAATGTATTTGCTAAATAATACTTTAAAGCACCTGTATATGCTTTATATCCTGCTTTATCACCTTTATCAATACCTTCACCTGTAATTATACTTGTTTCATAAAATCCTGTTTTTACATCATATAAATAGAACTCTAATTTTGGCATCCTACCATTTGCTTGTTTTTCAGTTCCTTCAAATGTATCATATTCCAATTCATTAAATTTTAATTCTAATTCAAATTTACTAAATAAATCAGTAAACAATTCTTTATATTGTGCTTCACTGAAATATTGGTAATTATCAAATTCATTAGTTTTACCTTTTTTCAATATTCCTTTTTCTTTTAACTCTTTTCTTAATTCATTTTTCTTTTGTTGTAATTTTGCATTAAATTCAAGCCATTTTTCAATTTCTAAATTTTCAATCATTTTTAATCTCCTTCTCAAACTCTAAAATTGCTTCTCTTAATTCTTCTAATTCTCTTTCTTTTCCTTTATCACTTAATAATTCATTGACTAATAAAATTGCATCCTGATATTTTTCTATCATTCTTATGCTCCTTTTTTCAAAAGTTCAAAAATATCATCATATTCATTATGAAAATTATTATAAATTGCTTCCAAAACTCTAAATGATGGATCATTACTACCTAATTCAATCCCTACATAATAACTTTTTGAAATACCTAATTTATTAGCCATTTCTAATTGTGTCAGTCCTTTTTTCTCTCTGAAACTTTTTAAATTAAATCTTTTCATTTTGTAACTCCTTTCTTGTACTTAATATACCAATATGTTCCAAAAATGTAAATACTTTTTACTATATTTTAGTAATTTTTTACATAAATATAATAATTTAAAAAAATTATAACCTTTTTGTAACTTTTTATGATATTATAAATAATGCACTAATAATCAATATCAACTAGGAGGATAAAACATGATAAATCACAAAAGAATTGGTAGACAAATAAGAGAATTAAGATTATTAAGAGGATGGAAACAATATGAACTTGCTGAAAAAGTGGGTTTGTCTAGACCTGCTATTTGTAATATAGAGGCAGGTAAAAGAAATCTAACTTTAAACACTCTTAAAAGATTTTGTGAAGTATTTGAAATTGATATTTCATATTTTGGAATTGAAACTGATAATTTTGATGATGCAGTTGATGTTCTTTCTAGAATTGATGCTTTATTTAATTCTGATTTACCAAAAGAAAAAAAAGAAGAATTATATAGAAAAATCATGCACATTTATTTAAATAGTACTGATAATTAATTAACTATTTGAAACATTTTGATCCAAATAAAAAAGTTCATATTCAATTTTTAAATTTTCTTGTTCACCATATAATTTAAACAACATTTCAAAAAACTTTTCAATGTCCATTGTATCACCTCCTATGCATCTGATATTATGGACAAATTTTTTATATTATACAAAAAAGGTGTGATTATTTTGAAAAAAATTTTAAGAATAGGTGGTTATGTTCGTGTTTCACATGAAGAACAAAAGAAATTTGGATATTCAATTCAAGCACAAATTCAAGAAATAGAAAATTGGTGTAATGAAAATCAACATAAATTAATTAATATTTATATTGATGAAGGATATTCTGCATCCAATATGAAAAGACCACAATTGCAACAAATGTTAAATGATTTGCCTAAATTAGATGTAATTATTTTTACTAGACTTGATAGGCTTTCAAGAAATGTTTTTGAAGCAAATAAAATGCTTGATTTATTTAAAAGAAATGATACTGATATGATTGCAATAAATGAAGATCATATTGATACAACTACATCCAATGGAATGCTTATGTTTAATCTAAAAGTGACATTAGCACAACACGAATTATTACGAGGTTCTGAAAGGATTAAAGCAGTTTTTGAATATAAAGTTCGTGAAGGTCAACCAGTTACAGGTTCTCTACCATTAGGTTATAAAATCATTGAGGAAAATGGTAAAAAGAAAATTGTTAAAGATGAAGAAACTGAACATATTGTAAATGATATATTTGAACATTTTGCTATATATCATTCAGTACGAGGTACTTGTTTTTATATTAATAAAAAATATGATATTTCTAGAGGATATAAAACATATCAAAGAATGTTAAAAAGAGAATTATATACAGGTAAATATAAATCTAATCCAAATTATGTTCCTGCATATATTACTGAAGAACAATATCTTTTAAATCAAGAATATATGAAATCCAATATTAGAGTTCGTGGTACTAAAAACACATATTTATTTACTAGCATGATGAAATGCCCTAAATGTGGTGCATCTTTTGTTGGATGTTATAAAGATAATAAAATGAATAATAAAAGATATTATAGTTATATTTGCAATAGATTGAGAATGAAAAATGGATGTGATTATATAAAAAGAATTAGTGAAATAAAAGTTGAAAAATATTTATTAGATAATGTAGAAGAACTATTAAAACAACATCTTGCATTTTATAAAACCAATGTTGAAAAATTGCCTGAACCAAAAAAAGATGATACTAAAAAAAGAATAAAAGAAATTAAATCAGAACTTGATAATCTTACTTATGCTTTTAGAAAAAATAGAATATCTGCAAGAATATATGATTTGGAATATACTGAACTTGAAAATGAATTAAATAAACTTCAAGCATCATTAACTACTGATACATCATTAACTCCTGCTAAACAATTTCTAAATAGTAATTGGAAAGAAATTTATAATGATCTTGAACCAATTAAAAAAAGAGCATTATGGCAATATATCATAAAAGAAATAAAAGTTGATGAAGATAGAAATCTTACTATCATTTTTAGGTAGTAACTAGACACTACCTGTTGGTGATGTTCAATTACTACCCATTAAATCAAAATTAAAAAGACTAGGCAAAAAACCTAGTCTTCTATCAGGAAGTAGTAGTTGTGAAGAAAGAGTTGTATCTTATAATGAGAGAGTGGCAAGATCCTGCATTAATATTATTCTCCATCCAAATAAAATAATGCATAAAAAAAGAGGTAGAAATTAATCTACCTTTTTATATTATTCCCTGCTTTTTTAATTCTTCAACTTCACTATGTATATAACTATTTTTGTGATATTTATTAACATATATATCTAATACTTCATAAAATCTTTTCTTTTCAGTATCACTCATTTTTCCATGATTTTTAGCCTTTTCAATAGCAATTACTAAATAATTTATACAATTATTTAATTCATTCCCCTGATTTTCATTCTTCAAATCTGCTATTTGTTCTTTAATAGGCTTTAATTCACTATTTAATGCCCCTTTAAACCACTTTTTTAGCCTTGTTAATATAAATTCCAATGAACCAATTAAACCTACTATAAAAGCCAAAAAAACACTAATTTGACCTATTGTTATATTTTCCATTTTCCCCTCCTATTTAAATTGTATAATTCTAAAATTATAATATAAAGTTGTTGGAACTGATCCACCATAAGTATTATTCCATTGAATAGATACTCCCCCATCTGATGGAGGACAACCTATTGAACAAATTACTGCTGCATCAATTGACAATACTGAACCTGTAAGAATATTTGTTCCTAAAGTTGACATTCCTGTTGGCAATGATGTTATAAATTGATTTCCCCATCTTGAACCTGCAAAAGTATTAGTCCAATCTCCTTTTTTAAAATATTCTATATAAGTTGCGTGTTCTATTTTAGTCCAACCATTTGCGTCTGTTGTTTTTGCACTTGTACCATTTAATAATTCCCAATCATTCCAAGTACCATTATTCATTATTCTTGTATATACATTTTCATTATTTAAAAATGAAAAAGCAATTTGTCTTTGGTAGTTTTCATTGTGTGCTAAATGTATAACCCACCACCAACCTGCAACGGTTGCACCTGATGGACTATTACTCATATTTGATCCCATATAAAAGCCTGATCTAGTACCACAAGCAGTATTCCAATCAGTTGTAGGGGCTGACATACAAATTTCACCAAAACCTTCTATTCTAGTTAAAATATTTTCTCCATCAACTTCAAGACTTCCTTCATCTGATGGAAAACAGTCAATTCCAACACTTCTTTTTAATCTATCAAAAAAGGCTATTGGAATACCTTTATTTAAAGTTAAATTATAAGTAGTTGTTCCAAGTTTATCTTGTAATAAAACTTGAACGTTCCACTCATAAGTATTATCAGCATTAAATGTACTAGATACGTTATCTTGTAGTGTGTAATATTGTGAATAATCACTATCACTAACTTTTTTATAACGATATTTAATTGTTATCGTGTTTTTACTATCCAAACTTGAATAATCAGCATTTACATTTATATCTGTTTCAGTATAGAAATTGTTTTTTCTTGCTAGTGTAATAATAGCAGTTGGCAAAGACCATTCAAGCATTTGTAAAGTCAATGTTTGTGATGATGATATTCCCCTGCTATCAGTTAGTTTTACAACCATTTGTGTATCTGAACTTAAATTAATAATTCCTAAATCAATGTTAAGTGTAGCACTTGAAATTGACTGTGTTGTTGTTTGCCCTGCAATAGTTACTGATACACTACTTAATGAAGCATAATTTTTTGCACTTGCATTTGTTATATTAACTTGAAGTGTACTATTATTTTGAATAATTAACTGATTATCTCCTGTAATTGCAGTTGTTGTTGAGTTTGTATCTTGATATGCAGAATTAAAAGTTGGGTTTGAGTTAGTTACTTTTGCAGTAAATAAACATTGTTCTGTTCCAACAAGTGTTGATCCATTATAAGTTGCAACTGTTATGTTTCCCTGACCTTCAGAAGCATTTGGTATTTGCTGATACATATTACTTGCTATTGATGAAGTATTTAAAGTGCAATTATCAGTAACTCCTGTTGCTATTTGATATGAATAGTTACCAAAATATAATGTAACAGTATGAGTAAATTGATTTGATTTTCTATTCATATTAATTGTTATTGTATCTCCAATATTAAAAGGTGAAGGTGATATTGTTGGTTTACTTGCTCTTGCTATTGTTGTTAAAGCCGTCCAATCAATTACTGCTTGTCCATTATTAGGTGTAAATGCACTCGTTCCACCTTTTTCCCATTTAACCCAAGCATAACCTGATAAAGTACCATCATCATTATGTGTTACATTAATTGTTCCACTTGCACTTATGCTACCACCTAATGCAATAGTTTTTGCATTTACTGAAGCGACATAAATATCTTTGTTTTGTTTATTATCTTTCCAATAAACAGTAAGAGTTGAATTATAACTAGAACTCCAATAAGCATTTGGTGCAGATAGTGTTCCAGTACAAGTTATATTAGATGTATTGTTTTCAACGCTTGTTGAGTTTTCTACAAAAGAAGCAGTTAAGGGATATACATAACCATTATTAGAAGTTAAATTAACGGTTTTACTTGCACTAGCCATAATTAATCACCTCCTGCTATGGTAGGTACTAAACCTATACCATCATTTACTATATTATTATTTCCATCAGTAATTGTAATTGGAATAAATCTCATTTTATTACATAATGTTATTTCTTCTTCAATTACTGATTTTTTCATATGAAATTCATCACCATTTACCCAATAAATTGCATTTCCAAGTCTATCATATCCTGCAAATCCAACTTGATTATTCATTAATACATATGATCCATCAACTCCATACATTTTTAATCCACTACTATTAAGTTCTGCTATTAAATTATTTGCACTATCATAAACTTCAAGTATTCCATTTTGATTTAAATTACTACCAAGTTTTAATGTTCCACCTTTAATTAAATCTGCAGTTAAATTAATAACATTTATTTGCTCCATATTTAATACATTATCAATTGTCCATGCACTATTAAATGTTCCATTTATACCATTTTGAGAAAATCCAATTCCACCTGAATTAATCATAATAACATTTGTTGCTTGTTCTTTTGGTAAAGTATCAACTACTAAAATCTTATCACCTTCATAAATAACATATGAATTGCCTAAAACTCCCCATATTTTATTTGTTGCATCTTCTAATTCTTTTCCTAATGTTACTTGAAGTGTGTTACTACTTTCACTTACTATTTGTTGTGTATTATTTGTAATAGTTCCCATTAAATCTGATAATTTCTTTTTAAAGTTTCCAAACTCCAACTCTGTATATTTTCCTAAAATACAATCATAATCGTAAGCAATTAAATTTGTAATTAAAGATATATTAAGTCTTTCATCAAAAACTTCTATTGTATCTCCAATATCACTTATTTTTTCAAGATTTGCTTTTAATGTGTAATTTACTTTTGGTACTGAATTAATTTGTAAATAATTATATGCTTGTGTTAATAAATCCTGCATTAATGCTTGATTATATGTATCTTCATCAAAATTACCTTCTTCATCAACATAATTTTCTTGTAATATTTCATCCTGATTAAATGATACTGTCTTTGTATATGGTATATCATATTGAATTGCTGATGACATATATAACCCATCTATTAATAAACCATCTTTTCCAACAGGTAATAATTTAGTAACTACATCATCCCAATTTTCCTCACAAGTAATATCTTTTAAGTTTTTAGCATATCTAACAACTACTCCATTATCTTGTCCTATACTATCTCTAATTTGAATATTAAAATTATCTCGTACAAGATGACCTCCCCAACGTTCTAAAACCACATTTATTGCCTCATATAACGATGTTCTGACACATCTATAACTATTTATACTCTGAACATCTGAAAGTGTGTTAAATGGACTTAAATCACTTGTAGCATTATTTAAATGATCTAATGCATCATTACAATTCTTATCAACCACATAACTATCTGCTATTAAATAATTTTCACTATCATAAAAAAGATGTAAACATTTTGCAGTTAATTTTGTTTTTGTCTTTGTTAAGTTATTGATCCTGAATGCTTGTTCTCCCTGTGGTGTTGGTGCAATAATTATTTTTCCTTCAACAAAATCATTTACATATGATAAATCAGTTTCTAAATCCAAATAAAAAGAACCATTGTCTTCTTTATGGACTTTGGCTCTTATTGGATTTATTACTTTATCTCCATTTGTACTGAAATTAGTATCAGTTATATCAAATAATTTTATCATTATAACCACCTCATATAATTACTAATTGTGGCTTTTGTTAAATCACCTGAAATTTTAATCGTATTTTCTCCAACATTTAATTTAAAATTATCATAATTTCCTGTTACTTGTCTATTCATTAATTCTGTTGTTGTTGGATTATATGCTTCTAAATTTGTTGTATCTATTACGATTTCATCTGAACTACTTAAATCTATGTTAAACATCTGATTACCATTTAAATATACTGCTATTGTTCCTGTTCCTTCAATATTTAATGTTGGCTTTGAATAAATATTACCTTCATTATCAACTATTCCTGTATCAGTTCCCTTTTGAACTGCTGTTGCATTTAAAATAAATGGTTTATCATTTGCAT
>JAEIGA010004811.1_pt1 | contig 20792 bp, 20 predicted proteins | sample 9270691 | NCBI WGS metagenome assembly JAEIGA01 (sample SAMN17057246, study PRJNA624740) | gut metagenome | biome: biome; isolation source: fecal sample | host: Bos grunniens | place: China: Xizang | collected 2019 | reverse complement strand
TATTCCGGAAATGTACTTCTTCCCCCCGGAAAATGATCCGGCCTTCATCCGGAGGATATACCCCCAGGATACATTTGGTCAGCGTACTCTTTCCGGCGCCGTTCTCCCCCGCTAGAACATGGACTTCCCCGGGGTAAAGGGCAAAGTCTATGCTCTGCAGGGCCTTTACCCCAGGGAATGCTTTGGATAGATTATTCAATTGAAGGATTGGTTCCACCGGGGCAACCGTTTCCGTATTCTTCAATATATCTGTCATTTTTGTGTTCCGATTTTATGGAAAATCTATTCAAACCAACGGTAGTTATCAATATAATCCTGTACATTTTCCGAAGTGATCAGGGGATCATGCCTCTCTGAAGGGAAGGGAACGAAGTATTCTTCCGGCAGGGTCCCGTCGTTCAGATACTGAACCAGGTAGGTGACAGCCAGGTAGGTCGAACCATAGGGATCAGTATTGTAGGTACAGTAGAGGTCTCCGGCCAGAACCGCCTGGGAAGCATCTTTGGAACCGTCGGCGCCGCCCACAAAGACCCCTTTGATCTTCTGGGCTTTCAGAGCCTGGATGGCCCCGAGGGACATCTCGTCATTACAGCTGGCCACCACGGTCAGCCCGTCGGCCACATCCTTGTTCTGGAGCAGGTTCTCCATGACCTGCATTCCCTCTGTCCGTTTACAGTTGGCTGTCTGGGAAGCCACCACTTCCATATCCGGATAATCGGCGACCGCATCCAGGATACCGGATTTACGCTCCTCCATATTCTGGACTCCCGCAGGACCTTCAAGAACGATTACCTTGCCTTTTCCCCCTGCGGCTTCACAGAGTTCTTTGGTTACCAGGTAACCGGTTTCGTAATAATCCACACCGGTCCGCATAAAGGCACCGGTATCGGGGCATGTGCCTATGGCAGCCACGGGAATTCCCTTCTCGTTGGCCAGATCTATCACCGGCTGGATCCCTTTGGAATCCGAGGGATGGATAACAAATCCGTCCACACCTTCCTCCATCATGGATTCCATGATGGAGATCTGCTCTTCGATGGAATCCTGGGTGGAAGGAGACAAAGTCTCCACCTTGCATCCGAGGTCCTTTCCGGCCTGCTGGCCGCCCGACCACATACCGATCATATAGGGGTTGGTGGAATTCCTTGTCATAACGACGATACGGTAATCCTTGTCCGCCTTGACATCCGTGGATATCTGTCTTCCGATCTCCTTTACCGGGAGCTCCAGTTCATTCTTGGCATATTCACTGGCACGGTTGACATTCGCATTTTTGCTGAAATCCTCATTGACGGCCTCCCCCTTCTCGGAGACAGTAACATCCATGGTCGCTTTCTCCGCATCCCGGGAAGTTCCTGAAGATGAACCGCAGGCCGTACAGATCATGATCAAAGCCATGATCAGGGACAGAATAAGACCGTTTTTTCTTCCACATCTCATAGTTCGGTATGTTTTTTTCATTTTTTCGCTTCCTTTCCTGCAGGTTGAATCTTCTTTATACAAGGGATCCGGCCACCACATTCAGGAATCTCTCCTGAGGCTTCCATGAAGGCAGCACGGGGGATACCTGTGAGATCATGATGGCGGTCATGTCCTTTTCCGGCCAGATATTGAAGACACTCCCCCAGTATCCGTGCCATCCGTAGGACCCGTGTCCCATGTAATTAAACATCGTATTGACTTCTTCCTGCACATTTACCATGTAACCCCAGCCGTGTCCGTAGAGGTAGGTCCTCTCCCGGCCGATATGGTTCCGGGTCATCAGGTCTACCGCATTCCTGCTCAGGACTCTGCGTCCCCGGAAAGTGCCGCCGCAACGCAGCATCTCCGTAAAATGATAATAATCAAGGATGGTTCCGTGGAGACCGGCGGCTATATTGTAATATTTCTTCGACGGCCCCCTGGCCAGCTGCGTATCGTCCGTACCCGGAACATCCAGACCGTCCAGCCTCTCCATACTTCCGCAGGCAAACACTGCCGGAATGCGGTCATAGAGCCTGCTGTCCGGGAAAAAGGTTGTCTCCTCCATCTCCAGCGGATCGAAGATATGGTCCTTGAGATAGGACAGGAGATCCTGCCCGGATACGATTTCCACTACTCTGCCGAGAACGATGGAGGACAGGTTGGAATAATCCCACCTGCTGCCGGGCTGGGATGCTACAGGCAGCCCTGCCAGCCTGTCGCAGACGTCCCCGATGGTTTCATTCAGAGGATGCATGGTATCGATGATCCCCGCTTCCCGGTAACGGTCCGCGCAGAAGATCTTCACCGGATCCATGATCTCGTAGGCACGGTTGATGGGGGTGATCCCTGACCGCATGGTCAGAAGGTCATGGATGGTGATCTCCCTCTCCGGTTCCTCAAGACTGATACAGCCGGTGGGATCGATCGATGCCACCCTGGTCTTGTGAAACCCGGGCAGATATTCGGAAACCGGGTCAGAGGGCATGACCAACCCCCGGTCAAAAAGCTGCATAAGAGCGGCGGCACCCACTGTTTTTGACATGGAAGCCAGCCGGAACACCGCATCCTCTCTCATGGGAACGCCCTCATCCGCATGACCGTAGGCTTTAAGCTGTACGATCTTCCCTTTTCGGGCCACCAGGGTGACCATGCCTTTCATCACCTTTTCGTCGATGGCCCGCTGCATGACCCCGTCGATATATCCCAGGCTTTCCGGGGAGATACCGGCTTTAGCCGGATCTGTCATTACTGCTTTGTACAAAAACATCCCTTCCTTACTAAAAAATATACCATGATTCATTTCGGCGGACAATCAGATATTGCCCTCTTAAGATAAAGGCGGGTTTACAACCCGCCCTGATATACATTGACAAGGCCTTTCTCCAGAACCTCATCATGGATGAAATCATATTTTAGAGTGTTGAGACGGTCCGGGGCTTTCCCCTTCTCCACCCAGTCCATCAAGGCCCGGAAACCGGAGGCATTGGTCACATTGGGTCCGTCCCAGTCAAAGAGTGCGTGTCCCCCGAATTCCGGGAAGAAGACACGGATATTCTTCATGGTCTCCTCCTCAGAGGAGAAATAACCGCAGACCATCTTATAATAATCCAGAGTAAGTCTGTTGGGGACGATGTGGTCTCCCGTCCCGTGGGTGATGATCAGTTTTCCGCCGGATGCAGCCAGCTTCCTCAGATCCGGATCATAGGTGGAAAACCGTTCAAACTCTTTCTTATGGGTCAGATACAGGTCCTCAAATTCCTTGTAGGTACATGTTCTGAAGTCCCAGTCCGGATCTCTGACCATCCAGCGGAAAAGCTGGAGGGCAAAGGGGATCAGGGACGGTTCACCATTCTCCTTCAGCCTGAGATATCCGAATTGCCTTGGTCCCACCGGCCACTGGGTGATCTCGGGACCGAACCCGTAGGTGATCCTCGTCCCGTCGGACATGACCGGGCCGTTCCACACCTTGATCATGACCCGGAGATCTTCCTTGCTTATCTGGCCGTCCTCCGATTCCAGTCCGGAAAGAATGTCCAGATACCGTCTCCATGACGGTTCATTAAGATCAAAGGCACCCTTCAGTCCTGAAGACATGCGCCTGGCCAGATTCTTCGCAGCCTGATATTTCTTCAGGGATACCTTGTGAGGTTCGTTGTAGAAGACCAAAGCTGCCCAGAGGCAGGAGAACATCATATTATAATAATCATAGAGGGGCCCGTCCGCCCAGAGACCATCATAATCTCCGGGATATCTCTGCGCTTCAGCCATGATCTGCCTGGCACCGCCGGAGGTCCCGTGCATATAGCTTTTGTAGATTTTTTGACCATAGGCGGTCTCCACGATCTTTTTTGCCATCAGTGTGATCACATGTGTCCCGGAAAAAGCCCAGTATTCGATCATATCCCAGTCCAGGCTGCGATCATTTTTAAATCCCCAGCTGGCATCCACGAACATTCCCGTGGAACCGTCATTGACCACACAGGCAAAGCCGTTCCTCACCGCCATGGGCCAGGAAGTAAGATTTGTGGTCTGTTCCTTGTCCCAGTCCGTCTCCAGATTGGAACCTGCACCTGCGATCCCCATAAAACGTTCATTCCACCGGAGGGGCAGAAATACCCGGATATTGGCGGTATGCTTGTCGGACAGGATCTGTTTCAGCCTGACCAGCCAAAAAGCAGGGATATTGTCCAGCAAGGGTTTCCCTTCCTCCTGATAGGTCCCTGATTCAAAAAAACGCACATCCATCACCACAAAATTAAGCAGGGGTGCCAGAGCCTTCTGGAGATAAGTGACATCACAATTTTTGCGGAGCTGGGGATACTCTTTGAATTCCCGGGGATCCATCCAGTTGTAGATCCCGGCGGAGAACCAGTTTTCTTTTGTTCCTTTAAAAAACTTCCAATTTTCCTGATTACCCATTTTTTCCCCCTTAACGGTTACTCTTTATCTGACCTGCTGAAAGGCTCCGGGACCCTGCCTGCAGATGGGGCATTCCTTCAGGGTCTCAAAAGGTTTCCCTTCCAGCGATTCATCAAAAATGTATCCGCAGACCCTGCAGCGGTAGACTCCTTTCAGTTTCTTCGGAGCAGCTTCCTGCGCTGCCCGTTCATTTTCCATGACCGACTTTTGAAGATTGGATGACCGTAATCCTTCCAGAATCGTTCCCATATTTATTCTCCTTATCAAAACAAAGCTCTTGTACAAAAAAGACTGCCGCATGATCGGATACGGCAGTCTTAAAACGGCTTATTTTTTTATCTCGCTCTCAGGATGACCAATCTTCCAGGAAGCCATATAGGAATCGGACGGGTTACCGTCTGCCTCGCCCCTGATCCCGTACTGTTTTAAGATGCCGTTAAACACATCCCTGGCGTTGGTGCTGATCGTATCCCGGACCACCTGTTCTTCATCCAGCTCTTCGAAGCGGAAGGTATAGGAATAATCCGGTTTTCTGACTGATCTTTCCACCCTGCGTTTACCGTCGTCGCCCACGGTAAAATCCTGGGAGATACTGTCGAAAAGGATAAAGAAATCTTTCCCTCTCTTCTGAATGATCGCCTGCCTGTCCTTCACCAGATCCATACCGCACTTTTTCACGTAGGATGCTTTCATATCGATCTGATAGGTCAGACGGATGGCATCATTCTTAAACTCTCCCCTGATCTGACAATATCGGACCTTGCCTTTGCTGATCAGTACAGCCGGCTGTACCCCCTGATACATGACGGAAGTATCGGATACACGGATCATATCATTCATGGATCAGATCTCCATGCCGTATTTTACTGCTGTCTCGAGAAGGATCGGGCGCTTCTCCACATCTCCTTCACCGGCGAGACACGGACATAAGAGGGTAAATTTGTTCTCAAGGCCAAGCATCTCAACGATATGCTTGTATTCTTCCACCATGGGATAGAAGGAGAAACCGTCGGGGCTCTTGCCTGTGGCGATCAGGGCGATTTCCTTTACAGACAGCCTTTCTCTTCCGTTGGGGGAAAGATACTGAACAAAACCATCGATGGCCAGCTTGATCTGTGCGGAGAAACCTTTCCAGTACAAGGGGGAAACGAGAACCATCACATCTGCCCATCCCAGCAGCTTGTCCAGCCGCTCTTTGTCTTCCTTGCAGTCTGTTCCCATAAAACCGCCCAATTTAGCCTTGGTGGTATCAAATACTTCTACTTCATTACCCGCAGCGATAGCTCCGCTCATAAAAGCAGCAGCGATCGTATTGGAGTTGCCTTTTGCACGTGGGCTTCCTGTGATAACAACGATTTTCTTACTCATCTGTATCCTCCCCTGTATATAAAATACCTTGCTGTTTTAAGCTGATCTGCCGACACAGAACAGCAGTTTTTTCTGATAACAATTATAGCATTATCCCAAGACTGCCCGCTTGGAATATCCATAACTCACTTTTGCATTTATTTACCGATCTCATTCAGAAGGTCTTCCACTTCCATCTTGCCCAAAATGAGCTTGTCCTCATTGATCACGGTTACCGGAACACTCTGCACGTTATATTTGAACCGCAGCTTTCCGAAATGCATGATGTCGAACATCTCCGCCGTCACGTGATCATTCAGGGCGGCGATCTGACAGGCTGCCATGACCGTGGCAGGACATTTGCTGCAGGTGAGTGTTGCCAGGATCCTGAAATTGATCTTGCGGTCGATCCCCTTTATCCTGTTGAGGATCTCCGGCCTGATCTTCTGTCCGGGCCCGGCGACATTAAAGAGGGCAATGCGGAAGGAATTCCATTCCAGCCCCTTGGGTACCGCGTGGAAATGTATCCCGCTGCTCACCCCGTCTCCGCTGCAGATTTCTATGGAGGGAAGGATGAGATCATCCCTGCCCTCACGGTGGATCCTTATCTCCACCTTATCCTTGAGTTCCTCCTTCTCCCGGAGGAATTCCTCCATCTCCCGGGCCAGGTCCGAATCATCCAGCCACAGGTTCAGAACCGCCTTCCCTTCCATGGAGGAAAGGATGTCAGAACCGTCCTTCTTAAGACCGGGGATATTCAGGTCCGTATGGATCTTTTTGACATAAGGTTCCAGGTCAACTGCCGCCAGGGCCCCGTCCGAGACAGCGGTGACAACCTGCCTTAATTCTTTCTGTCTGACGTCTCCTGCCGCGTAAACTCCCGGCATGGATGTCCTCATCCGGTCATCGGTCAGCAGGCATCCTGCCCCGTCCTTCTTAAGGCCATCCGGAAGCCAGGCGGTATCGGGATGGTATCCGACAAAGACAAACACACCGATGGGATCGGGGAGGCCTTCAGGGTCGGGATCCGATCTCTCCACCCAGGTTCTTCCCGTCAGATTGTCGGTCAGTATGACCTCTTCTATGGTCATCTCTCCCGAGACACTGACAATCTGGGTGTGGAACAGTACTCTGATATTGGCATAATCCTTAAGCTGTCCGGAAATGGACTCCTCGCAGGTGAAATCCTCCTCCCTGACTACCAGGGTAACCTGAGGAGAAAACTCCGCCAGGAAAACCGACTCCTCCACTGCCGCAGGGCCCCCGCCTACCACATAGACCGGACATCCCGCGAAAAGCGGGCCGTCACAGGTGGCACAGTAGGATACGCCGCTGCCTTTGAATTCCGTCTCCCCCTCAAAACCGGCCTGACCCGGGATTCCTCCGGTGGCCAGGATGACGGAAAGAGCCTGATAGACAGTGTCGTCGACAGTCACTTCCTTGATGGTCCCTTCCAGACTGATCTCCCCTGTTTTTCCGTAGATCAGATCCGCTCCGAAATCCTTCGCCTGTTTTTTCATCAGGTCAGCCAGTTCCCTTCCGGAACAGGGGGCCACCCCCGGATAATTCTCAACTTTGGCCGTCAGGGCAATCTGCCCGCCGAATTCATCCTTCTCGACCACCAGGACCCTGAGGTTAGCCCGGGAAGCGTAGATCGCTGCACTCAGTCCTGCAGGACCACCTCCGATTATGATGACATCATATAGTTTGCTGTAGTCAAGCATATGAGCCTCTCCCTTCAGACAGACTTAGTAGACTCCACCGATCTTTCCCACGGAATAACCGGAAAGAATGGCCTTCTCCATGGCGTCTTCACGCTCGAGGACTTCGCCTTCTCCGGCAACACCGCCCACAAGGATCTTGTTTGTATGTTTGATCCCCAGCTTCATCATGAGGTAATCATACTCAAGACAGACCGCTTCAAACATCTCAGGATTGGCTGCGGTAGCTGTGGCGATCAGATAGCTCTCCTTGGGGTTGAAATACTTTTTACCTTCCGGGGCAGCATAGGGTGACAGCCTGTCCATCACGGTTTTCAGACCGGCAGTGACCCCCATGAAGTAAACCGGAGTGGCAAAAACCAGCACATCCGCCCAGCCAAGAAGCTGATGCAGTTCCCCGGCCGGTTCATCCCCGTCCTCGCACAGAAGTGTCGGTCCGCTGTAGAAGCCGATCCGGCAGTTATGTGCATCAAATACCTTCACTTCATTTCCTGATTTTTCCGCGCCCTGACGGAAAGCCTCCGCCAACGTGCAGGAGTTCCCCTTCTCTCTGGGGCTTCCTGTGATAATCAATACATTCTTACCCATAGATAATCTCCCCTGTTTCGGTAATATGGATCCGTAAACCGTATAAAAAATGAAAAATATACAGACTGATCCCACTATAGTCTAACTATATCACAGGGAAGAATTCAGACATTAAAACAATCTATGTGTCATAATTGCAATATTGTTCACAATAATACAGAGGATTTATCCCCCTCCCCTTCTCCCCGGGACCGGAGTGTAAATGAAATAGGAAATCTCCATATATTTTTTCGGAATATTCCTAATGCTTTTTCTTCATTTTATTTTATGATGATAAATGGATATCTATATCATCCGGATGTGTAAAGGGGGTAGAAGACCGATGTTATACCGGTGCAGAGTCTGTGGGTATGAATTTGATGAAAAAAGGGAACAGAAAGAGATAAATGAGATCGATGTCTGCCCGAACTGCGGTGCCGGCAGGATCGCTTTCCAGGAATCCGGCGGGGTTCCCTGGCATAAAGGACAGTCCGACACTCCGGACAAGGTAATCGGAATCTATCATAATCAATACTACAGGGGAGCCTGTAAGCTCTGCTACCGCCATTTCATCCAGGGGATGGTGGAAGCATACAACAAATGTTATGAGACCGCCCGCAAGATCTACGGGGACAATATCGAATTCAAGCATTTCACGGATTTCGGACAGTATTCCTCCGACTCCCTGGACCGTCCCCATTTCCACCTGCTGGTGGAATCCATCGAGAAGGGCGAGCTGGATGTGGTCATGTGCTTCAGGCTTAACAACATCACCACCAATGAGAAGCTCCTGGTGGATTTCTATAAATATGTCAGGGGAAAGGGTCTGGATTTCATCACGGAATCCCATGGCCTTGACGCCATGAAATATATCGACCTCTTTATCCAGAAGCAGGAAGAAAAGAAAAATCAGAATAAAGGATAAAAAGATCAATAAGAATAAAACAAGAGGGCAGCTTATTCTCAGATCCCGAAGGATCAGGGAAGGCTGTCCTCTTTTATTATAATACTATAATACTACCTGTTTCTTATTACCTGTTTCACCAGGATTCTGCGGGCAGGTTCGCCCCTGTTCATTCCGGAAGGGGTTCATAGCTTACCGCATACTCGTCCAATGCATATTTATCCCAGAATGCCGTACATTCTTTCTCGGATACTTCCTCGCCGTTCACAAGGTAGACCGTCTCCTTGTTCTCTTTCTCCGGATGATGGTTCGGGTCATACATATCTGCTGCGGCAATCTTATCCAGAGCACCGTCTTTCAGCTGGTACACTTCAAGATGTCTTTCTCCTGAGGAGCGATAATACCAGGTGAGTGTTTTTTCAGCTTCGCTGTAGAAGAAGGAGTCACCGGCTCCCGCGCCGATCTCCAGAAGATAGGTAATGTCTTCGCCGGTCTGGGCAAGTACACAGGCTTTATCAATGTCACTGATGAAAGCATCTTCCGTGGTGGATAAGAACAGTTCCTCCACCCCGTCCTGATCGATATCGATCAGCCGGTATGCCGCATAGTCTTCTTTGGTGGAAGGATCGGCAAGTACCTGGTCATACCAGCCGCCGGACTCTCCCTGTACGGGAACAAAGACCTTTTCCGCAGTCTGGGTCATCAGCTCATGCTCCGCTCCCTCCTCCATGATCAGGTTATAGAGGATCCCGGGAGCTGCATCTACCCAGGCAATGTATCCCGCGCCTTCTTTGTCCGCGATATTATAAAGTGCCGATCTGTCCTTGACCAGATCTGTCCCCATGGTGGTCCATTCATAATAGAGACCGGAGATATTTCCCTTGTCGAAATCAAATCCCGTAAGCTCTTCAGGTTCTGCATCCATCCCGGCATCTATACCCAGCTCGGTCATACCGGTGGAACATGCCCGGAGAGTAAAAGCCTTGCCGTCCAGGGTGAAATCCATCTGGGAGATGGTATACTCATCCGTGTCGATGACATAATATTTCACGTCTGTGGCACCTTCGGGAGCCGGCAGAGCAATACCTGTCTGTTCCATAAGCTCCTGTTCCGTCACCTCTCTCATGGGATTGGGCATCCCCACGCCTTCATCACCTGTATCTGCCTCCTGGGCAGCCTCGGTTGAAGCAGGTTTATCCGGAGATTTCCCTGAGCTGCAGGCAACAAGCCCTGCGCAGATCACTGCTGTCATCATCAATGCAAGCAATCTCTTCATCATGACAATATCCTCCTTTTATGGTTATTCATGTTTTTTTCATTGATTCATTATGATTATAGCACAGTGCAAAAGAAATACAATTCTACAGAATCTTTTCAATCATTTCAATTCACCATCAAATCTTTTGTAATTCTTTCGGGGCAATTATGGGATCAGCTCCAGATTATCCGCCAGAAGATCTTTTCCCAGCCCCAGGCACTCCCTGAGTACATTGTTGGGCAGGAAGGCCGGGTTGGATCCGGCGGATATCCCTTCCGCCTGTTCAAGTCCCTGTTTTGCCGCGATGCAAAGGGCACGGAACATATGGAAGTCATTGGTCACGATCCCGACTGAGCTTCCCTCTTCCGTCAGCTCTTTTGCATAGCGGATATTCTGATTGGTATTGACCGCCCGGGTTTCCATGATGATCCTGTCCGGGGATATCCCCGCATCCGTCAGCCATGCTGCCATGGCTTCCGCCTCCGTACAGGGTTCATTGGAACCCTTTGCCCCGGTGACGATACATTTTGTCTGCGGATGTCCGTCAAGATAGTCCGCTGCGGTTCGAAGCCGGTACTTTAAGATGGGGCTTGGGCCGTCGGCGGTGACATAGGCACCGAGAACGACCAGATAGTCGAGATCCCGGTCAGTATGATCATGAAAGTGTGCGGCGATCCGCACCGACAGGCAGATAAGCAGTAGGAATCCGGCGAGGATCAGCAGTCCCGCCGCTCCCAGCAATCCCCTGGGGATCAGCCCCCACAGTCTTCGTCCGGTGATCCAGGCAAGCAGTTCAAAAAAGAGTCCGAAAACGATCCAGACAGCAAAAAACATAGTTCCGGTCTGTGCCAGAAAAACAAAGACCGCATATAAGATCAGCACCAGCCCGAGAAGGCCGAAGAAAACAGTAAGCAAAGCCTTCACCTCCAAAGTTTTTTCGCCAATATATTAACATATCCCCAATCTTCCCGCAATCTGGCGGTTGCGCAACTTTTACGGTGCGGTTACAATAGAAAAAAGGAGGAAAGACCGCTATGAAAATCCATACACTGCCCGGCGGGGACGTCGTTCATCATTACAAAAAATCCATTGTGATCACATTTTCCGGCAAACGACATGTTCTGAGTACAGGTCCCAATAACGGCGGTTATCGGGAGGATCTGAAAGCCGTGTTCAACCATGACGCCAACCCGGGGGCGGGCATGGCCTGTGTGATGAGGGCACCCACCTATGAAGGACACATGAATATCATCGCCCTGGAAGATCTGGGCCTGGATCCGGCCCTGTGCAGCGGTCTCTGTACGGCGGCCAGCATGAAAAATGTCTCCATCCGTACCGGGTCTTTCCGTGATCTGTCTGTTACCGCCATCGTCACCGGCGGAATCGAACATAACGGGGGACGGGCCGGGGATCCCGCGACATTTTATGAAGACGGGGAAGATTTTCTCCCTCTTAAGCCGGGAACCATCAACATCCTCCTGCACATCAATGCAGACCTGGATGCCGGTACACTGGCAAGGGCCATGGTCACCTGTACGGAAGCCAAAACCGCTGCCATCGGCGAGCTGATGGCACCCAGCTGCTTTTCCCGCGGGATAGCCACCGGTTCGGGAACAGACGGGACCATCGTGATCTGCAATCCGCAATCCGGTCTTAAACTGACCAATGCCGGGAAGAACAGCAAACTGGGGGAACTGATCGGCACCACGGTCATTCAGGGAGTAAAGGAAGCCCTGAAGAAGCAGTCCGGGCTCTCCCCGGAAACACAGCATGATATCCTCTGCAGGATGGGCCGTTACGGTGTCACGGAAGATACCCTCTGGTCCGCATACTCGGAAGGATCGCCCCTCCTGTCCAGAGCTTCATTCATGGATGTCCTGGATCAGATCAGAAAGGATCCTGTTCTGGTGACCTGCAGTTCTCTCTATGCCCACCTGCTGGACCAGCTGGACTGGGGCCTTCTCTCCTACGACGAAGTCCTCCCTGCCTGTGGATCTTGCCTCGCCAGGATGACAGGTCCGGCGGATCCGCCTGATCAGATCGGCGACATAACGGAAGATATCGCCCGGGACCGGGAAGAGCAGATTACCCGGTTAAGCTCCATATATTTGGAAAAGATCCTTGGGATCATAGAGAAAAATTCATAGATAGTACAATTTACAACAGCATCTTCAATAAACATCTTAAACAACAGCTTCTACAATAATCAGAAGAACCCCCGATATGCCCGGCATATCGGGGGTTTGTCATCTCATGTTTTATCACGACAGCCGGTCACTCTTCAAAGGCTGCATATATGCCGTTGATCACATTCAGATAGGCCAAATCCGTGTCGATCCCTTCCTGACTGAAAACTGCCTGTTCAGTCACGGCATCCATCTCCTCCTTCATGTTCTCTTTCAGAGAATCTCCGTATTCCTCCGCCTTCTCTTCCATCCAGCTGTCCGTGAAGGAATGGAAGATCTCACTGCTGGATTCCTGCCCGTAGTTCATGGAGAATTCGATCAGGTCATTGGCCGCAGTCTCCACCCGGGCTGAGCTGCCGGCAGATCCTGCCTGACATTCATAGATCTCCGTCAGAAGACCTGAAAACTCTTTGTAAACCGTTCCCGCAAGACTGGCATCTTCTGCGACGACCTCTGTTGTCACTTCCTCTGAAGCCTCTTTCTTTGCGCTCCCGCAGGCCGCCATGGACAGGCAGAGAACCAGTCCCGATGCGATTGCCAACAATTTTTTCAATCTCATAATACACCTCCGAAAAATTATACTCTGTTATTTGTATATATAATAACTATATTACAAAACAAGACAAAAAGTATTAAATCTTTCTGAATTTAATCAGAATAAATCCCGAAAAAAATCCCTTCGGAAATCAGTCCGAAGGGATCTTCTGTCAGTTGTGGCCTTTTATCTGTTCCGGTTTATTCTGCTTTCCATAATCCATGGAGATTGCAGTAAGCATAGATGCCCACCAGGGTGTCATCCTCTGTGAGGGCGAAGGTAGCTTTGGGCTCGTCACCCGGTTTCAGGTTCTTTCTCTGCATGCCCTGCTCTGTCTCAATACCGATCCACTCAATATAGTGAACATCCTCCATGGGATGGGTCAGAGTTCCAACTTTGACAATGATATTATTTCCGTCGATCTGGAAGATAGGAACATGTTTTTCCTGAGCTGCATCCGTTGTTCCGGGTACAAGTAATTCCATAGGCTGTCCGCAGCAGCTTGGAGTACAGCAATCTGTCTTGATCAGTTCAACCATGTCGCCACATTTTGCGCATTTGTAAATCTTCATAATCAGCCCTCCATCTTTTGTTTAAAAATTGAACATCTGTTTATCACAGATGAAATCTTACACCTTCATTATAATGAATTATCCTCTGAAATGCAACTGTTTAGAAGTCTCCGAAAGGCCTTCCCAAAAGACCTTTTGCAGTGGAGGATCATTTTTTGATCTTCACCTTTTTTGCGGTTTTCCACCACTCGGAATAACATTTCTTTCCGCCGACATACTTATAATAACGGACCGTGATGTAATATGTCTTGTTCTTTTTAAGCTGGGCAGTCTTTCTGCTGATAGTCTTTCTGCCCTTTACCGTGATATATTTGATGGTGGTATATATATCGAATTTTTTGGAGGTGGAATAACGGATATGGTAGCCGGACGCACTGCCTGACTTATTCCATTTCAGACGGATCCGCCTGGTCTTGACATTCGCGGCACTTTTGATCTTCGGTCCTTTCACACCCTTCATCACGTAATTCAGTTTATATTTTTTCGCATATTTAAAAGCTGTGGAAGACGCGATCCCTGATTTGGGTCCCACCACGTCAAAACCCGGAACTTTATGGATATCCTTCTTCGGGGTGGAATCATCCAGGGTATAGTCATCATCCGTGTTGTATGCCCGGTAACCGAAAGCATATTTCCCCACCTTCTTCACCGTATTGGGGATCTCGATACGGGTAAATATACACCCCGAGAAAGCATAGTCTCCAATCTCCTTGCAGGATGAGGGAATGGTGAAGGAGGAGAAGGCCGAGTTTGAAAAAGCATGTTTTCCGATTTTTTTGAGGGAAGAAGGAAGTTTTATGGAATCAAGGGAATTACAGTAGGAGAAAGCATATTCCCCAATGGATTCCAATTTACTTGACGCAATGTTGTCAAATTCCACTTCATAGATCAGAAGACCTGAGAAAGCCTCTTCCCCGATATAAGTGACCTCGCTTCCGATGATCACTTTATCAATCTGAGAGTCATCATATTTTAAGGCCTCATCCGGGTTTTCTGCCATGTGTTTCCAGGGGGCATCATTGTGATAGGAGTAATCATACATCTTACCTGAACCGGCGATGATCAGAGTTTTTTTCTGTTCATTGTACAGCCAGAAGATACTGTCCCCACATTTGCCGCTCACCTTGGCTGCCCGGGCTGTGACAGGCATGATCAGCATAGCCCCGATGATGATCATGACGGCCAAGAGACTGATCAAGTATTTTTTTACCTTGTCTTTCATCAGAAAAACCTCCTTATTTTAGATATTTTTTTAATTTTTTCTACATTATCATATCATGATTTGAGAGGATGAGAAAGAATTATTTTCCGTCATGACATTCAAAACCCTGCCGGAGAACTGACATACTTCATATCAGAGCCCGGCAGGGCCATTATATCATATGAATGATAGGGGATTCTCAATGAAGATCATCCCCAGATGCTGCTCATCAGAAAGATCAGACCCGCAAAAGCAGCGGCCAGAACGCCAAGCACAAGAAAAGCTGCCGCCAGGGTCCCTTTGATCATGGCGCGGCGCTCCTCCCCTTCCAGCTGTACCGGGGGTTGGGAGGGTTGTGCCTGGGACCGGGGTTCCTCACCCTTCTTTCTTTTGTACAGATGATCGAAGCGGGGGATAAGCAGAGGCTGAGGTTCAAGATTGCTCATGTCGGCAACCACCAGGTCATCCTCATCATAATAGAACTTCTCTTCCTCAGCTGTCAGCTCTTCTCTTCTGCTGTCTGTTTCCATGATTACTCCTTACTGATATCTTTCGCATCATCATAGAGATGGCATACCACAAAGTGGCCGGGCTCGATCTCTTTCTGCTCGGGGGCGACTTCTTTGCAAATCCCCATACAGTTCTTACATCTGGTATGGAATTTACATCCCGCCGGCGGGTTGGCCGGGGAAGGAATGGTTCCTTCCAGAACGATCCTGTTCATCTTGACATTGGGATCCGGGATCGGGATCGCCGAGAAAAGGGCTTTTGTATACGGATGAAGCGGATTGCGGAAGATGTCTTCCGTCTCACCGTACTCCATCAGGTTGCCCAGATACATGACACCGACGGCATCGGAGATATGCTCCACCACCGACAGGTCATGGGAGATAAACAGGTAGGTCAGGTTCATCTGTTCCTGAAGTTCCTGAAGCAGGTTGATGATCTGGGCCTGGATGGACACGTCAAGAGCGGAGACCGGCTCATCACAGACCACAAATTCCGGGTTCAGGGCCAGGGCTCTGGCGATACAGATACGCTGTCTCTGTCCTCCGGAGAACTCATGGGGATAACGCTCCTTGTGGAAAGGCTGGAGTCCGCATTTGTCCATGATATCATCCAGATAATCGTTGTACTCGTTCTTGGGAACCAGGTTGTGCTCTCTTACCGCCTCACCGATGATCTCCCCTACAGGAAGTCTGGGAGAAAGTGATGAGAAGGGATCCTGAAAGATGATCTGCATCCTGGTCCGGTATTCATGCATTTCCTTTTTGGTCAGATCAAAGATCTCTTTACCGTCAAAAATGACATCCCCGCCGGTTTTCTCCCCGTTTAAACGGAGAATGGTACGGCCGGTGGTCGTTTTTCCGCAGCCGGATTCCCCTACCAGACCCATGGTCTTTCCCCGTTTCAGATTAAAAGTAACACCGTCCACGGCTTTGACCTGTCCTACCACTCTGGATAAGAGGCCGTCCTTGATGGGGAAATATTTCTTCAGATCTCTTACCTGAAGGATATACTGAGGATCATACTCAAATGATCTGGTATCGCTCATCAGTCCTCGCCTCCTTCCTTGTAGTAACGGTAGCAGCTGACTTTATGTGTAGGAGATATGGATACCTCACAGGGGTATTCTCCGGTACAGCGGTCAACACACATCTCACATCTGTCCTTAAAGTAACAGTAGTTCGGCATATTGATGGGATTGGGCACCTTGCCCGGGATGGAGTAAAGCTTGTCCACTTTCTTCCCGACTACAGGCTTGGAAGCCATAAGGCCAATGGTGTAGGGGTGGGCCGGGTTGGCGAAGATCTCTTGTGCAGTACCTTTTTCCACCACTCTTCCGGCGTACATGACCACGACATAATCCGCCATCTCGGCGATAACACCAAGGTCGTGGGTGATGATCATGATGGAAGAATTCACCTTCTCCTTGAGGTCACGGAAGAGCTGCAGGATCTGGGCCTGGATGGTAACATCCAGAGCGGTGGTGGGCTCGTCGGCGATTACCACCTTGGGGCTGCAGGCAAGGGCGATAGCGATCATGACACGCTGGCGCATACCTCCGGACAACTCATGGGGATACATCTTATATACACCCTCGGAATTGGCGATACCCACCATTTCCAGCATGGAGATGGTTTTCTTCTTGATCTCTTCTTTGGTCATCTTCCCCTCGCCGTGAAGCTCGATAACCTCATCCACCTGATCTCCGATCCGGAAGACCGGGTTCAGGCTGGTCATCGGCTCCTGGAAGATCATGGAGATATAATTTCCGCGGAGGGACTGCATGACTTCGATGGGAGTTTTGGTGATATCATATGCTTTGTCTCCCAGGTTGAGACGGATATTTCCTCCGACGATCTGTCCCTGGGGACGCTGAAGAAGCTGCATGACGGAAAGGCTGGTTACGGACTTGCCGCATCCGGATTCTCCTACCACTCCCACCGTCATTCCCTGGGGAACCTCAAAGGTAATCCCATCAACGGCTTTGGCCACACCGACATCAGTAAAGAAATGGGTGTGCAGATCATCGATCTCCAGTACATTCCGGGGATCTTTCATCTGGGTCAGATACTCGCTTTCCGGCACATTTTTTCTCTTGTATTTTTTCTCCAGTTCACTGGTGATCTTACGGTTTTCTTTGGCTATTCTGCGTGATTCTTTGGCAGAAAGATAGCCCTGTTCTTTTTTCTTGGCCATATTCCTACCTCCTTATCGTTTCATCTTCGGGTCAAAGGCATCACGCAGGCCATCTCCGACGATATTGAATGCCAGAACGGTGACCAGCAGCAGCAGACCTGCAGGAATCCAGATGAACCAGTAGTTTGTCAGTACGTAAGTATCATTTACATCACTGATGATATTTCCCCAGGAAGCAAAGGGGAAACGTACACCAAGTCCCAGGAAGGACAGGGTTGCTTCAGTGATGATGGTACTGCCCAGTCCCATAGTCATGATAACGATCAGCTGTGGGATAACGTTGGGGATCAGGTGTTTGAAGATCCTTCTCGGAACCGCGATACCGCAGGCTTCAGTGGCTGTCATAAACTCCTGTTCACGAAGGGACAGGATCTGGCCGCGGACCATCCTGGCCACGCTGGGCCAGCCCAGGAAGCCAAGGATCAGCATCAGGTAAATGATACGGGTCAGAGACGGCAGATTGGCCGCATCCATGGCAGCACCCAGAATGATGATGACCGGCAGGGAAGGGATACAGTATAAGATATCCACGATCCTCATGATAAGGCCGTCCACCCAGCCGCCGAAGTATCCGGAGATACCGCCGAAGAACATACCCAGGACACCCTCAATGAAGACGACGATAAAGCCGATGATCAGGGAGATACGTCCGCCGTACATCAGTCTGGTCATCATGTCCATACCGTTTCTGTCCGTACCGAGCCAGTGGGCTTTTGACGGTGAAGCGTAGGTATCGAAGACCTTGGTCCCGATCTCCTGCTTGACATCCCAGGAATTGGTCGCGGCATTATAGGCAAGGATATACTCTGCCTCAGTTCCGTTCTCGTCCGTATATTTGATGGATTTCTGGTCAGCCTCAACAGCGTCGATCAGCTGATCTTTAAACTCACGGGTAAAATGAATATCAGCCATGACCGGACGCACGATATAGGCACTGATATAAGCCACTTCCTCACCGTCTTTGCCGGTGATGATACCGCCCTCATCCAACAGATATTCCTGGTTGTCCGCGATAAATTTATCTTTTTTCTCGGCCCTGGCCTTGAAAGCCTCATATGTGAATTCAAAGGAACAGGGTTTTTCGGTGGAGGAGTTGACCAGATCCTTGCTGGCGATGCCTACCACCTTTCCTTCACAGCTGACGGAGTATACTTCCTCCCCCATCTGCTTTAAGGTATAATTATGGTCATTGTAGAAGAATTCATTCTTTCCTTCAAGGATGTTCCGGAATACCTGGGCGTTAACTGAGCTCTTGAAAAGTTCCGGATCACCTACCGTATAACGGTATTCCTCGTTGTGAATGATGCCTGCATAGTCCTTGGACTGGGTTTTTACCGTATAGAATTTCTGATCCTCTTCATAAGGTGTGAGTGCTCCTCCCACAAAGGAGAAAAGGAACATGATGATCAGGATCACCATACCGGTTACCGCGAGCCGGTTGCGGAAGAAACGTTTGGCTACCAGAGCTCCCGGCGACAGGACCTTGACACGGCGGTCATCATTCAGGGAATATGCCTCCTCTGCTGTATTCTGATCTTCCTGCAGGGAGGTTTTGTTTAATTCCTGATTATCCATTTTTTCTCCTCCCTTATGCGAGCCTTACACGGGGATCCACCACCGCGTACAGGATATCCGCGATCAGATTGCCTAAAAGTGTCAGTATGGCGGTAAATACCAGGAAGAACATGGAGAAGGGGATATCACCGGCCACCATGGAATGATAGGAAGCATATCCGATCCCCGGGATACCGTACAGGGTCTCCGTGATCAGAGCTCCGGAGAAAAGACCCGGCAGGGATCCGCCCACGATGGTGACGATGGGGATCAGGGTGTTCCTGAAAGCATGGTGGTAGATAACCTTTCTCTCGGAAAGGCCTTTGGCCCTGGCGGTACGAATGTAATCCGCATTCAGTACCTCCAGCATGTTTGTTCTGGTAAAACGCATCAGTCCACCCATGCTGACCACAACAAGAGTGATGATGGGAAGGACCAGGTGATTGCCCTTATCCAGGATCTTGCCCATGGCAGAAAGCTGATCATAGTTCCTGCTTACCAGGCCGTACAGGTCGAACCAGCCCAGTTTGACGGAGAAGAGCAGCTTCAGCAGGGAAGCAAAGAAGAAGGTGGGCAGGGATATACCTGCCAGGGCGATCACTGAAATCGCATAGTCTGTTTTGGAATACTGTTTTGTCGCTGCAATGATACCAAGCGGAATGGCAATGATCAGTTCCAGGGCAAAGGAAATCAATCCCATTACGAAGGAAAGCCAGACGGTATCATTGAATTTCTCGATCACGGGAACCGTCCATCTCCAGCTGTCACCAAACTCACCTCTTAAGATGGATCCGAGCCAGCGGAAGAAACCGGAGATAATGCTCCCGTTCATATTGTACATAGCGGTCAGCTGCTCCATCCACTCTTCAAAGCTCTTGGATCCCGGCTGCATGGACTTCTGTCTTGCCATGGTTTCCACATAGGAAGTCGGCAGACATCTCATCAGCGCATAGAGGATAAAAGCGACGAAAAAGAGGATGACCAAGGATTGCAGCACCCTTTTGATGATATATTTTCGCACGATACATCTCCCTCTGTAATCTTAAAAAAACTGTCAGATAATCTAACCCGGGGCAGGCAGGATATCCTGCCTGCCCCTAAAAATTCAGATATTATCTCTGCAGCCTGGAGACCAGGCCACGGAGTCAGATCCCCGGGGAGATTATTTCAGCTCGATCTTCTCGATCTCTGAATACCATGGCCAGTATGTGGTGATATCCGGAGTCACGCTCTCCATCTTCACACGGTCTGTAGCGAAGATGATGGCATTCTGTCTCTGGTATACCGGAACCTCAACTGCCCAGTCAACAATGATATCCAGACAGGATTTGTAAACCTGTTTTCTGTAGGACTGATCCATGTTTGCACGGGCGTCAAGGATCAGACCGTCAAGTTCTTTGTCTGCAATATCATACATATAGTTGGAACCACCGGCTTCTTTGTCGGAGAACTTGCCGGAGAAGTATACCTGGTACATATCGGGATCCGGAGTAGCGCCCCAGGCCGCACACCACATAGGTACGGTTCCTGCTTCAAGTCCTGTCCACAGGTCTGCGGAATTGGCAAGGTCCTTAACGATCAGCTCGATACCGATCTTCTTGAAGGCATCGGATGCCAGGTTCAGCATCATGAAGGACGGATGGTCACCTGCACCGTCGGCAGGGATCCAAACTTCATAACTCATCTTGGCACCTTCCGGAGCCTTGGTCACTTTGCCGTCTTTTACGGTATATCCGGCTGCTTCGAAGAATCCGAGAGCTGCATTGATGGCAGCTTCTTCCTTCTGCTCATCTGTCATGTCGGAGGTGTAGATCTCCGCACCGTTTACATCCTTGGAGAATGCGATGGCATAATCGGAATC
>JAEIGA010004810.1_pt1 | contig 20794 bp, 21 predicted proteins | sample 9270691 | NCBI WGS metagenome assembly JAEIGA01 (sample SAMN17057246, study PRJNA624740) | gut metagenome | biome: biome; isolation source: fecal sample | host: Bos grunniens | place: China: Xizang | collected 2019 | reverse complement strand
TCGCACGATGAGGTTGTTCACGGCAAATGCTCAATGATAAACAAGATGCCGGGGGATTATGACCTTAAGTTTGCGGGGCTTAGAGCCTTCTTTGCATACATGATGGCCCATCCCGGAAAGAAGCTTTTGTTTATGGGTCAGGAATTTGCTCAGTTTATCGAATGGGATTATAAAAAACAGCTTGACTGGTTGCTTTTAGATTACGAGCAACACCGCAAGATGAAGGAATTTACCAAACAGCTCAATAAGTTCTATCTTGATACCTCTCCGTTTTGGGAAATAGATTATTCTTGGGAGGGCTTTGATTGGATTTCCAATGATGATAACTCTCAAAGTATCATAGCCTTCCGCCGAATAAATAAGGTAGGGGAAGAAATAATTGCTGTTTGCAATTTCGTTCCTGTTGGAAGAACGGAATATAGAATAGGCGTTGAGAGCCCCGGGTCTTACCGAAGAATTTTCACCACCGATGATATTAAATTCGGCGGCAATACCCCTCCTCGCAGGGCTGGGTATAAGGCCGAAAAAATGCCTATGCACGGAAAAGATTATTCTATTGCTATTGATATACCGCCAATGTCGGTAAGTTTCTTTAAACCACCTAAGAAAAAACTTAATGGGAGTGTTATAATTGAAAAATAAAAAATGTGTTGCTATGTTACTCGCCGGAGGACAGGGAAGTAGGCTTGGTGTTTTAACAAGTAAAATTGCTAAACCCGCCGTTCCCTATGGCGGCAAGTATCGCATTATTGATTTTCCTTTGTCGAATTGCGTTAACTCAGGAATTGATACTGTTGGTATTTTAACCCAGTATAAGCCGCTTGAGCTTAATGATTATGTTGGCTCAGGCAAGCCTTGGGATTTGGATAGAACTAACGGGGGCGTTCATATTTTGCCTCCTTATCAAGGTCAACAGGGTGGAGATTGGTATAAGGGAACTGCCAATGCAATATATCAAAACCTTGAGTTTATCGAGCGTTATAATCCCGAATATGTTTTGATTTTATCGGGCGACCATATTTATAAAATGGATTATTCTAAAATGCTTAATACCCATATTGAGAGTGAGGCCGCCTGCACCATTGCCGTTTTAGAGGTTTCAATGGAAGAGGCAACCCGTTTTGGAATACTTAATACCGATGAAAACGATACTATTTATGAGTTTGAGGAGAAGCCACCTGTTCCTAAGAGTAATTTGGCTTCTATGGGTATTTATATTTTCAATTGGGAGGCACTTCGCAAATATTTAACCGAGGATGAGAAGAATCCTGAATCCTCAAACGATTTTGGTAAAAATATAATTCCTATGATGTTGGATGCGGGCGAAAAGTTAAAGGTTTATCGCTTTAATGATTATTGGAAGGATGTTGGAACGGTTGATTCTTTATGGGATGCCAACCTTGACCTTTTAAATCCCAAGATAGACCTTAATCTATCGGATAAAAATTGGCGTGTTTATTCAAGAACAAATGCTATGCCTCCTCAGTTTATATCTAATGAGGCGGTTGTTGAAAACTCGCTTGTTACCGATGGTTGCGAGATTTACGGAAATCTTGATTATTCAATACTTTTTGAAAATGTAACGGTTGAACCGGGGGCCACGGTTGAATATTCACTCGTTATGCCCGGCGCTGTTATCAAAAAGGGCGCAAGTGTTAGATATTCAATTATCGCTGAAAATGTTGTGGTTGAGGAGAATGCTGATATCGGAGGCGACCCTGCCGTTGTTGGAACTTCAGGCTGGGGGATAACCGTTGTAGGAGCTAACCTTAGGGTTGGCAAAAACGCTCGAATTTCAGCCAATAAAATGATAACCGAAGATGTTAAGGAGGGAGAAGAAATATGAGAGCATCAGCAGTAGCAGGAATTATCTATGCAAATGCAAACGATGGTTTACTAAAGGAACTAACAACAAATCGTTCTATGGCATCGGTGCCTTTTGGTGCCAGATACCGCCTTATAGATTTTTCTCTTTCAAATCTTGTTAATGCGGGTATTACTAAAGTAGGAGTAGTTACAAGGGGTAATTACCGCTCACTTATGGACCATATGAGCAATGGTATTTATTGGGATTTGGACCGTAGAAATGGCGGACTTTATATTCTTCCGCCTTATATAACTAAGGGCGCTAAGCGTTATAACGGCTCGGTTGATGCTGTTTACGGCGCCGAGGATTATATTCTTCATTGCAAGAGTGATTATATCGTGCTTTATAATTCGGATGTTGTTGCAAATGTTGATATTTCCGAGGCGGTTAAGGCTCATATAAAGAAAAATGCCGATATAACCTTTGTTTATCATAATGGAATCGTTCCTAAGAATGATGGCGAAACAATGCTTTTAACCCTTGACGAAAACAGCAAAATTTCGGCTGTTGATTTTAGTATAGAGGGAAATGTTGAAGCTAATTTCAGTATAGGCATAACAATTATAGGAAGAGAGCTTCTTTTAAAGCTCGCAAATGAAGCTTATGATGAAAACCTTGAGAGCATAAATAGAGATGTTGTAACAGGCAACCTTTCAAAACTTAATATTTTCGGCTTCGAGCATAAGGAATATGTTAAGTTTATGAACGGTATGGAAAGCTATTATGATGCAAATATGGATTTGCTAAACGGCGAGGTTAGACATCAGCTATTAAACAAGAAAAGACCTATCTTCACCAAAACCCGTGATGATATGCCAACCCGTTATGGCACAAAATCGCAGGTTAAGAACAGTCTTATTGCTGATGGTTGCGTTATCGATGGAATTGTTAAGAACAGTATCTTATTCAGAGGCGTTAAGGTGGCAAAGGGAGCAGTTGTTGAAAACTGCATTTTAATGCAGGAAGCAAATGTTTTAGAGAATGCAAACCTTGTTAATGTTATCGCCGATAAGAATGTTACTATCAGTTCAGACGTTGTTCTTAAAGGAACCGAAGATAAAAAGATAGTATTAAAGAAAAATCAGTCACTTTAAATAAGGAGATTTATATGAAAGTTTTATATGCTTCAAGTGAAGCGTTGCCTTTTGCTATGTCGGGTGGACTTGCTGATGTTGCGGGCGCACTTCCAAAAGCACTTAGAAAAAGATTTATAGGCTGCAGGGTTGTTATGCCGCTTTATAGCAGTATTTCTGAAGAACTGAGAAGTAAAATGACCTTTGTTTGCAGTATAACCGTTCCGGTTGCTTGGAGAAGACAGTATTGTGGTGTTTTCGAAGCCCATATGGATGGAGTAATCTATTATCTTATTGATAACCAATACTATTTCAATAGAGAGGGAATGTATGGCCATTATGATGATGCCGAGCGCTTTGCGTTTTTCTCTCGTGCGGTTTTAGAGATAATTCCGCATATTGGCTTCACTCCCGATATAATTCATTGCAACGATTGGCAAACGGCATTAATTCCTGTTTATCTCGATGCTTTTTACAAGTATGATGACCTTTATAAGAATATGAAAACGGTATTTACCATTCATAATATTCAGTATCAGGGTAAATACGGCAAAGAGCTTATCGGGGATGTTTTGGGTATTCCTTATGAGCGCGAAAGCATTATAGAATATGATGACTGCGTTAACTTTATGAAGGGTGCAATTCAGTGCTCAAATAAGATAACAACAGTATCTCCAACCTATTCAAAGGAAATCCTAGACCCCTATTATTCCCACGGGCTTGACTCTATTTTAAAGGAGTTTACCTATAAATTAACAGGTATTGTTAACGGAATTGATGTTGATGTTTATAATCCCGAAACCGATAAACTTATTTATAAGAACTTCAATGCCGATGATATGAGCGGAAAGGCTTATAATAAGCAAAAGCTTCAAGAGGAGTTGGGACTTCCTGTTAGGGATAATGCTCCCGTTATCGGAATTGTTACAAGACTTGTTAAGCACAAAGGCTTAGACCTTGTTAAATGTGTTTTTGAGGAGATTTTAAAGGCCGATGTTCAGTTTGCTATTTTAGGCTCGGGCGAATGGGAGTTTGAAAGCTTCTTTAATGAAATGGCTCAGAAGTATCCCGATAAGGTTGGGCTTAAGATTGGATTTAATCCTCAGCTTGCTCATAGAATTTATGCGGGTGCTGATATATTCCTTATGCCAAGCCAAAGCGAGCCTTGCGGCTTAGCTCAAATGGTGGCTTTAAGATATGGAACCATTCCGATTGTTCGTGAAACCGGCGGTCTTAATGATACCATTTCGGATAGCGGAGATGGTATCGGCAACGGCTTTACCTTTAAATCCTATAATGCCCACGATATGCTGAATACTGTTTGGCGTGCTCTTGAGGGCTATTCGGATAAACAGGGCTGGCAAACACTCAAAGAGCGTGCGATGAGATGCGATAACAGTTGGGGCACCTCAGCTAACGCATATATAAAGCTATATAAGGAAATTTTAAATAGTTAAAAATATAAGGGTTGCTTTATTTTGGCAACCCTTATATAATGGGTTTGGGTGATATAATGTTAGATATATTAAAGTCAATTATCCTTGGTATTATTGAGGGTATAACCGAATGGCTTCCTATTAGCAGCACAGGGCATATGATACTTGTTGATGAGTTGATAAAGCTTAATCAGTCGAAGGCTTTTATGGATATGTTTCTGGTTGTTATTCAGTTAGGAGCTATTTTGGCGGTTGTTATTCTTTTTTGGAATAAGCTTTGGCCTTTTCATTTAAAGAAAACCGAGGTTAAACCTTTCTTTAAGTCCGAAAAGCTTTCGGGATTTAAAAGATTATGTAATGATTACATATATGTTGATAGATTTATTCTTTGGTTTAAGATATTAATTGCAAGTGTGCCGGCTGCAATATTGGGTCTTATGTTTGATGACCAAATTGATGCAATGCTAACAGGGGATTACAGGGCTTATGTTGTTGCAACTGCGCTTATTGTTTATGGTATTCTTTTTATAATTATAGAGTCTTTGAATAAAAAGGTTAAAACCGAGGACTTGGAGCTTTTATCTTTTAGGAATGCATTTTTAATTGGTGTTATACAGTGCTTGGCACTGGTTCCCGGAACCTCTCGCAGCGGTTCAACCATTTTAGGGGCTGTTCTTTTGGGACTCTCTCGCACTGCGGCAGCAGAGTTTTCTTTCTTCCTCTCGGTTCCTGCTATGGTTGGAGGAAGCGGCATTAAGGTGCTTCAATATTTTGCCGATGGCAACACCTTTTCAACCGAACAAATCATAATCTTGTTGATAGGAATGTTAACTGCATTTTTAGTATCGGTTTTGGCTATAAAATTCCTGCTTTCATATATTAAAAAGCGTGATTTTAAGGCCTTTGGATATTATAGAATTATATTAGGTATTGTTGTGCTTGCTTATTTTATAATAAAATAATAAAAAACTCTTGACCTTTCAGATGGTTTGTGATATAATGCTATCACCTCTGAAAGGTTCTTTTTTTTTGCAAAAGAATCTGATTTGTTCGAATTTTATGTTTATGCGGTGCTTTTCGTTTTGGTTTCCAAAACGGCATAAATAGTGGTTTGAACCGAGGGAGGCGTTTACTTTTACAAAGAGTAAAAGCAAAAAATATTTCCGTAAAGCGGGAGGTGCCGTTATGAGAGTAAAAATAACACTTGCTTGCACTGAATGTAAACAGCGCAACTACAACACAATGAAAAACAAGAAGAATGACCCGGACAGGCTTGAAATGAACAAGTATTGCCGCTTCTGCAAAAAGCACACCGTGCATAAGGAAACAAAGTAAGGAGGCAGAGAGATGAAAACTGTTAATAAGATTTGCCGCATATTGGTAGCTGTTTTCGGTTTAGCTTCACTCGTTTTATTCTTTACTGATTTTGCAACCATTATTTCCGGTGGAAAAGAGGTTACCTTAGTAGGTGCCCAGTTAGCCTTCGGAAGCAAGATTACCTTTGAGGGTAATGAATATGGTATGGCAAAATCTGCCCATATCCTTCTTTGCTTCATACTTACTGCCGTTGCATTCTTGATGAGCATTTTTGCTCATAAGTCCAAGAAGCTTCGTTATGCTATCTCAGGCATTGGCATTGTAACCTCTGTTTATATGTTGGTTATTGCCCTTGCTAAAGAGGCTTGGTCTTTTGTTGATGTTCGCCCCTTGCCCGATGTAACACGAGTTGATTATACTTCGTTTGTTCTCATCGCAGCAATCGCTATCCTTGTTTTCACCATTTTAGCAATCGCTTATTTGCTTATTGATGATTACATTGAGGTTGCAGAATCCAAGGGTGCTAAGCTTACTATTCCAAAGAGAATAGTTCGTTTCTTCAGAGATTATAAGAGCGAAGTTAAGAAAATCGTTTGGCCCGGATATAAGGAAGTAATTAAGAACACCGTTATAGTTCTTATTATGTGCTTAATTATCGGTCTTTTGATTTGGGCTGTTGATTTTGGTCTTGGACAGCTTGTTCAGCTTATTTTAGGCACTAAGTCCTAGGAGGTAACTTATGTCTGAAACTAGAGAAGCTAGATGGTACGTTGTTCATACCTATTCGGGATATGAAAATAAGGTAGCAACCGACCTTGCAACTATGGTTGAAAGTCGTGGTATGCAGGACCTTATTCATGAGATTAAAATTCCAACCGAAACTGTAACCGAAATAAAGGAAGATAAAAAGCGCGAAGTTGAGCGCAAAATTTTCCCCGGTTATGTTTTAATTAAAATGATTGTTACTGATGACAGCTGGTATGTTGTTAGAAACATACGTGGTTGCACAGGGTTTGTTGGTCCGGCTTCAAAACCGGTTCCGCTTACCGATGAAGAGGTTGCTGCTCTTGGCGTTGAAAAGCACAGCGTTGAGGTTGGTTACAGCGAGGGTGATTTGGTTAAAATCATCAGCGGACCTCTTGAGGGCTACTCAGGAACTGTTAAGTCGGTTGATACCGCTAACAACAATGTTTGCGTAGTTCTTTCTATGTTTGGCCGAGAAACTCCGGTTGAGTTAGAGCTTGACCAGATTGCTTTGGCTGATTAATTCAGTTAATTGGCAGTAATGCTTATTAAATTTTGACAGATAACTGTCCCCATGGCGTAAGGGTAATGCGCCACGGTGGGAGGGACGGAATATGACCGTTCCGCCAGGTGTTTTATTAAAACACTGTTACCACGAATAATGGAGGTGCAAATAAATGGCTCAGAAAATCACAGGTTACATTAAGCTTCAAATCCCTGCAGGTAAGGCTACACCGGCTCCCCCGGTTGGTCCTGCTCTTGGTCAGCACGGCGTCAACATTATGGCGTTCACCAAGGAGTTCAACGAGAGAACAAAGAATGATGCAGGTCTTATCATTCCGGTAGTTATCACCGTTTATGCAGACCGTTCGTTCAGCTTCATCACCAAGACTCCTCCCGCAGCTGTTCTTATTAAGAAGGCTTGCGGCATTGAGAGTGCTTCGGGCACACCGAATAAAACTAAGGTTGCCAAAATCACCAGAGAGCAAATTAAGAAAATCGCTGAAACCAAAATGCCTGACCTTAATGCAGCAAGCATCGAGACCGCTATGAGTATGATAGCTGGAACTGCTCGCAGCATGGGCGTAGAAGTAGTCGATTAATTCTCTCTCGTGGGAGGAAAATTCCGATTTAACCACTTATTGGGAGGTAAACAATGAAACACGGAAAGAAATATAATGAAAGCGCAAAGCTTATTGAAACCGGTAAGCTTTACGATGTGAACGAAGCAGTTGAGGTTGCTGTTAAAACCGGCACTGCTAAGTTCGATGAAACGGTTGAAATTCACGTTCGTTTGGGTGTTGACTCTCGTCACGCTGACCAGCAGGTTAGAGGTGCAGTTGTTCTTCCGAACGGAACTGGTAAAAAGGTTAGAACCCTTGTTTTAGCAAAGGGTGATAATGCAAAAGCTGCTGAGGAAGCTGGCTCTGATTTCGTTGGAGCTGAGGAACTCGTTGCTAAGATTCAGAATGAGAACTGGCTTGATTTCGATGTTGTTATCGCAACACCTGATATGATGGGTATTGTTGGTCGTCTTGGTAAGGTTTTAGGTCCCCGTGGACTTATGCCTACTCCTAAGGCAGGAACCGTTACCCCTGATGTTGCTCGTGCAGTTACCGAGGCTAAGGCTGGTAAGATTGAGTATCGTCTTGATAAGACCAATATCATTCACTGCCCCATCGGCAAGGTTTCCTTTGGTCCTGAAAAGCTTCAGGAGAACTTTGATGCACTTATGGGTGCTATCATCAAAGCTAAGCCCGCTGCTACTAAGGGTCAGTATATTAAGTCTTGCGTTATCGCAACCACAATGGGCCCCGGCGTTAAGCTCAACGTAGCTAAGTTCGGCGTTTAATTGAAATTTTAAAGGCTATCGCTTAAAGCGATAGCCTTAATTTTTTTTATTGTATAAAAGAGTTTATTTTTTGATAAAATAGAGTTGACTTTTATCTTTTGTTATGGTAAAATACTAAAGTCGCATTCGGAGAGGTATCGAAGTGGTCATAACGAGGCGGTCTTGAAAACCGTTTGCCCAAAAGGCACAAGGGTTCGAATCCCTTCCTCTCCGCCATTTTTTTAATTTAATAGGTTTTTAAACCGTTCAGCAATATGGAGTAGTACTCAAGTTGGTGACGAGGCGCCCCTGCTAAGGGCGTAGGTCGGCTAAACCCCGGCGCGAGAGTTCGAGTCTCTCCTACTCCGCCAGGTAGACAGCATTGATTAAGTTCAGTGCTGTCTATTTTTGTATATAAATTGCGAACTCGAGCGCCGAAGGTGCTGTCTGTTTTTTTATTTCTCAAGTTCGGTTATTTTATCAGCGATTTGGGCGAAAATTTGGTTTGAGGTTTGGGTTTGTCGGTTTGTGTTTTCTGAGAAAACTATAACAACATATTTTGGATTTTCGGCAGGGAACAAGCCGCAAAACCAACCTTGACAAATTTCAACCCCATTTTTATATTTTCCTGTTTGAGCGGTTGCCGTTTTTCCTGCTGCCGTAACAGTTTTTGGAAGTGCCGTTGTGCCTGTTCCTTCAAGTAAAACTGCTTCTAAGTGTGTCTTTAAAATATCGGCAGTTTCCTTTTGCATAACCTGAGTTTTATTGCCTTTTTGATATTCGGTGAATTTTCCGTCTTTCAAAGTGCCTTCAACAACAGAGGGAATATAATAAGCACCATCGTTTGCAACGGCTGAATAAAGTGTTAGCATAGAAATAGGGGATAAGAGCAATTCTCCTTGACCTATGCTAAAGTTTGCAAGTTGAGCTAGATTTTCGAGTTTTTCTTTTTTTGGAAGATTCCCTTTTGCCGTTTTTATATTATCACATATTTCAAGTTGTTTTCCAAATCTCAGGGAAGATGCTATATCATAAATTTTTTCATTGCCTATTTCTATTGCAAAATTATAAAAAAAGGTGTTACAGGAATGAGCAATCGCCGAACGGAGATTCATTATGCCGTGTCCCGATAAATCATGGCAACGGAAGAATCTATCAATAATTTCGAATGAGCCTGTGCAGTTATACAAAAAATTATTTTTATTATTCTCAATTCCTGCAATTGCAATACAAGGCTTAAAAACCGAGCCAACGTTATAGGCATTAATTGCTCTGTTTAAAAGGGGAGAATCGGCATTATTAAGATTTTCTTCTATGGTTTGCATATTAAAGTCGGGCCGACTGACACTGGCTCTTATTTTACCGCTTTTAGCCTCGGCTATAACAACCGCACCCGTTTCAATAGCGCTTGCTGCTTCTTCGGCTATCGACTGAATATTTATATCTATTGTTGAAACAACCCCGCTAGCCTCTACTGAGGTGTTATTAACAAGATGGGGCGTGGCTCCCTCTAAAATTTCTCCTTTTGCATTGCAGTCATAAGAAATATAGATTTCCTCTTCGCTTGAGAGAATGCTATCATAGGCCAACTGAATACCCGAAACACCCTTAAAATCTATATCGGTATAGCCTAAAAGATGAATAGCAGGAATATAATCCGATTGCCCGTAAACATAGGTGCAAACAATTCCATCGCACTCTATCCACTCATCCACCTCACATAAAACAGGCTTATTATTTCTTAGTAACGCCAAAACGTTTTGAAGTTCCTCTCCTTGTAAAATAGAAGAGATTGCGGTAACTGCCCTTGGAGTCGGGGAAACTGCGGCTATGATTTTTCTGTTTGAATTGGTGAGCGGAACCATATTGCAGTCATAAATAGTGCCTCTTTGTTTTGAAATGGTAAGTCTTAAGGAATTACCTTGATAACCTGTTTTTGAGTAATCGGCAGTTGCGGTTACACCAACCCTTAAAACCGATATGAAAAATAATAGCAAAATAAGAAAAAAACAAATTGCACTTCTTTTGGAAAATATCCGCCAAAATATAATATTATCCATAAATAAAACCCCTTTCGTTAATAAGTTTTAACCGAAAGGGATTTTTTAAACATTATTCAGCTTTCATTCGAAGAAGTGCGCCTTTTTTAACAGGGCGTTCAAAGGGGATTTTAATAGTCATCATAGGATGAGGGGCTGAGTCTATGGGGCTCAGTTTTTCATCAAACAATTCATTTGCAACAACCTTAAAGGGAGAGGATTTTGGCTCTAAGCAATCAAATTCTTGGCCTTTTAAAAACTTGTTTTTAAGGGTTGCAACAATCATGCCATCCTCATAGCCATCAACAATAGCGGCAACCGAATAATCTCTGACATAGCCGGCATTTTCATAGGTCTGGGAATTTTTTGGGAAATCAAGATAAAAGCCTGTTGAATAGTTTCTATGGCTTATCTTGTTAAGCTCCTCGCTAACCCATATGGGACATTTCCAATCCTTTCCTTGCTCCTTGAGGCTATCAAGAGCACCTCTATAAGCATTGGTAACAACCGCAACATAATAATGAGATTTTGCTCTGCCTTCAAGCTTTATACTATCAACGCCTGCGGCTATCATCTTATCAAGATGCTCAGCCATACACATATCGTTGGCATTGAGGATATAGGTGCCTTTATCGGTTTCGGTTATATCGAAATACTGACCGGGGCGTTTTTCTTCCATAAGAGAATAACTCCAACGGCAAGATTGAGCACAGTCGCCCCTGTTGGCGTCTCTTCCCGTCATATAACTCGAAAGAAGACATCTTGAAGAATAGGAAACGCACATAGCACCGTGGGCAAAGGCTTCTATTTCAAGCTCTTTGGGTGTTTTGGCTCTGATTTCTGCAATCTCATCTAAAGATAGCTCTCTTGCCAATACAATGCGCTTTGCGCCAAAATCATAGAATGCTCTAGCGGTTTCATAGTTGCAAATGCCCGACTGAACCGATATATGCAAATCACAGCTTGGAGCGTATTTTTGAACCATACGCATTGTGCCGAGGTCGGCCGAAATTATAGCATCAGCCCCTAATTCCTCTAACATTTCAAGAAAAGCGGGAAGTCTTGGCATTTCGGCATTATGGGGTATAGTGTTGCAGGCAATATGCACCTTAACACCATTTTTATGGGCATACTCAATGCCTTTTTTCAAATCTTCTTCGCCGAAATTGGATGCGGCAGTTCGCATACCAAATTCCTCGCCTGCAAGATAAACTGCATCGGCCCCGTAATCCACGGCGGCCTTAAGCCTTGTTAAATCACCTGCAGGGCTTAAAAGCTCGGGCAGTTTTATATAATCAGTTAAAATACTCATAAATCCATTGTTTTCCTTGCTTGAGTTTTGCTATGGTTGCGTTTTGCTCTGCCATAGTTTTATGGAAATAAAAATTACCGGAACTATCGGTTACAAAATAATAATAATCGGAAGATTTGGGATATAATGCCGCATTTATAGCATCAATTCCGGGGGAGCAAATAGGTCCGGGAGGAAGTCCCTTAATAGCCGAAAAATCATTATCGGCTTGGGTATTATATCTTCCGTCATCGTGTTTGAAGCTATCGCCATAAAACAAGGTGGGGGATGAGCCTAATGTTCCGCCCGTTTCAGCGGAATTTAGTCTATTATAAAACACGCTTGCAACACCCTTCATATTATCTTGAAGGCGTTCTTTTGCTTCATCTGTTTTAGCATCAATACCTGCCTCTAATTGAATGATAGATGCCATAGTTAGAATCTCGTTCATAGAATATCCCAATTTTTCGGCACGTTCAAACATTTCATCAGTTATTTTAGCTTGGGACTGATTAATCATACGTTCAATGGCTAATTTGGCACAAGCCTTGCCATCATCATAAGAATAAAAACTATAAGTATCGGGAAATAAATAACCTTCTAATGTGTGGTAGGTTTTAATTTCATCGGCAGATTGCAAAAGCTTTGAATTTCTTTCAACCTCTTCGAGAGCTACTAAAAATTCCGACCTTGTGCAAACGCCCGCTTTTTCTAAAATAGTTGTGATTCCGGGAACAGTAACATTTTCGCCGTTAACATTTTTAGTGAAGTCATTAATACCGGTGCCTTCGGGAATGGTAATAGTAACTGTTTCGGCTTTGGCTCCATCGTTTATAAGCATTTGTGCCAAACCCTCATAACCCGATTCGGTATTAAAGTTATAGAGGCCATATTTAAACTGACTGTCATACCCTTTGAGTTTGGTATAAATTCTAAAAAGAAAAGGCATTTTGACAGCACCAACCTCTTCAAGCTCTGAAGCAATACTTGAGGCAGGAGTGCCCTTTTCGATATTCATTGTAACCTCTTCGCCTCTGCCAAAGCCGATTCCCATAAAATCTGCCCCTGCATAGATTACAAAAAATGCGAGTAATACCGAAATTAAAACAACCGAAACAACCCAAATTATATTTTTTGCGGTTGAGGGGGATTTTTTATTTCTTTTGCGGTGCTTTTTTTCTTTTTCTTCGGTTTGGGCTATTTCAAAGCCTTTGCCGATAATAAAGTTATCTTCAGCGTTAAAGTTATTGTTTTGCTCCATTTTGTTATCCTTTCAAATATAGCGCATTTGTTTTTTCATATCTTGGCTTTTTTCTTTGCCCTTTAAGGCTTCAAGAATTAAAAATCCAAATTCAAATGCGGCACCCGCACCATAGGCGGTTATAATGTTGCCATCTTTAACGGCAGGGGAGTTTACGATATTAGCGCCATATAGGTCTTTTTCAAAGCCTGTAAAACAGGTTGCGTTTTTATTTGCGAGAATACCTTTATGCCCTAAAATCGAGGGAGCGGCACAAATGGCGCCGATAATAAGACCCTTTTCGTTTGCAATATCAATAAACTTTTGAACCGTTTCGTTATTCTCAAGGTTTAAGGTTCCAGGCATACCTCCGGGAAGAATAATACCCTCGAGGTTTTGATGGGTAAGCTCGGTTTCTTCCAAATCGCAAACTATAGGTATATTATGCGAGCCTTTAACCGTTTTAGAGCCAATACCAACAGTTTTAATATCTATATTTGCTCTTCGCAAAATGTCAATAGGTGCTAAGGCTTCGCATTCCTCAAAGCCCTCGGCTAAGAATATATAAATCATTTTTGTTCCTCATATATTTCGAGAACGCTTTTAAGAACATCCTCTGAAATCTCTTCAATTGTTCTGGGCTCGCCATCCTTAGAACAGGGAATGGTCTCCCAACCCGAAAACTCGGCTGTGAAAAGGGCGGCCTTGCGGCAGTTATCAAGATAATCGGTATCACTTTCGTGGATATCCTTTTTAGAGTTATCGCCCTCATATCTTTTGGAAAGAAGCTTTTGAGAAACCTCAACAGGCATATCAAGGAAGATTACCTTATCGGGCTTCGGAATACCGATTTTATTATATTCAAAATCATAGAGCCAAGAAAGAAAATCCTCCCATTTGCTACTATCTAATTTTGAAGCCTGATGAATGGCATTTGAAGTGGTGTATCTTCCCGAAACGATAGTTCCGCCGTTGTTATAATACTCACCCCAATTAGCTTTATAGGAAGCATAGCGGTCAACAGTATAGAAAACTGAGGCAGCATAGGCGTTAACATCTCCCGGTTTCTTTCCAAAATCGCCTTTTAAATACATTTTAACAAGGGTGCTTGAGGGGTTGTCATAATCAGGGAAGGAAACTGCCTTGCAGTCAATACCCATATCGGTAAGCTTTTTGTTAAGCAGTTCGAGTTGGGTTGATTTTCCGCTTCCATCAAGCCCTTCTATTACTATAAGTTTACCCATTGTTTTTAAGACTCCTGTAATATTCTTTCATTTCCTTTGCTCTTCCGCAGGACATTTTGCCCTCGGGACAAGGTCCGTTAAGGCAGGAAGGACCTGCATTCTTAAAGAGGTTGGGAGCAACCTCGCAAACCAAGGCTAACATTTGGTTGGCAATATCCTGAATTTCCCATTGTGCACGGGCACAGCAACGGTGTTTAAAGAAGTTATGAAGCGAACGGGCATTCATAGTCATAATCATTTGAGTTTCGCAAGAATTTGGCAAAACAAAACGAGCATCCTCAATTGCTTTTTTCTCAGCCATACGGGCAGCGGTTTTCTCATCCTTGCCCTCAGCTAAAAAGGTTTTTATATGCTTTTCTTTAAGAATTTCGGCAAGGCGGTCATATCTTTTTTGGTCCTCAGCCATAATTTCTTCATAAATCTCGAGCGCCTCAGGAACGGCGGCAATTTCGGGGGGAGTTATGTATTCAAAACTGCCCTCTCTAACATAACGCTGGCTCTTAACCGAGAAGGATGCCATTCTATGCCTTGTAATCTGAGCCAAAAGAGCACGGGAAATACCCTCGATTCCAAAGGTGAAGCTTGCGTGTTCAATAGGGCTTTCGTGGCCGATTTCGGAAAGCATCTCAACAAAGGAAGCTGCCTTTTCATCGGTTAAATTATCGGTTAAATTGCTGATGGAGGAGCTGCTGTAACAAAGCTTTGCAGCCGATGCTACTGTATGCTCGGGGTTTGGAGTATGCGCCAAAAGAAAAACCTTAGCCATTTTTCATTCCTCTTTCTTTTATATATACACACTAATTATATCAAAACCGCCCTCTTAATTCAACAATAAAGTATAGTTTTTATTAAATTTATAAAATATTTAAAATTTTTTAAAAAAAGTCTTTTTATGTCGAAGGTTTTGTGGTAATATAGAAATAGAATATTGAGCGGAGGAATTTTAATATGGCAAGTATCAATTTTAAGCATTCGCCTTTTGGGGATTTGGCTATTATCAGTATGAGAGGTTGCGAGGATATTTCCTCTAAGGTTGATTTTTATCTCAAACAATGGCGTGATATCCCTGAGGACGAATCTTTTGTTGTTTCGGCTAATTGTCCCAGATTCGGCACCGGTGAAGCAAAGGCGGTTCTTAATCATACTGCAAGAGGTCTTGATGTTTATATCATTTGCGATTGCTTCAATTATAACGTTACATATAAGATGTATGGACAAACTGTTCCGATGAGTCCTGATGACCATTTCCAAGATTTAAAGCGCATTATTGCAGCTCTTGGCGGAAAGGCAAGAAGAATAACCGTTATTATGCCCATGCTATACGAGGGAAGACAGCATAGAAGAACCAGCCGTGAATCTATGGACTGCGCTATGGCTTTGCAAGAGCTTGTTAATATGGGTGTTAAGAATATCATCACCTTTGATGCTCATGACCCAAGAGTTAACAACGCAATTCCGCTTGATGGATTTGATAATGTTCAGGCAGCTTATCAAATGATTAAGGCTCTTCTTAAAACCGTTCCTGATATTAAGCTTGATAGAGAGCATACTATGGTTGTTTCTCCAGATGAGGGCGGTATGGGCCGATGCATTTATTATTCCTCTGTTTTAGGCTTAGAGCTTGGTATGTTCTATAAACGCCGTAACTATTCGGTTATTGTTAACGGCAGAAACCCGATTGAAGCTCATGAATTCCTCGGTAATGATATAACAGGTAAGGACCTTATCTTAGTTGATGATATGATTTCCTCGGGCGAATCAATGCTTGATATTGCCGCAAAGCTCAAGGAAAAGGGAGCAGGCAGAATCTTTGTTTTCTCAACCTTTGGTCTTTTTGTTGAGGGCTATGAGAAGTTTGATGAATATTATAAAAACGGCATTATAGATAAGATTTTCACAACAAACCTTATCTATCAACCAAAAGAACTTTTAGAGCGTGAATGGTATTGCAGTGTTAATATGTCGAAATATATTGCACTTATCGTTGATACCCTCAACTATGATAATTCTATCAGCAGTCTCCTTGACCCCGCCGACCGCATTAAAAAGGTTGTTGCAAAATATGCAAAGGAAGACGACCAACTTAAAATTAGCGAAGATATTTAAAATTTAAAGCCCCACTTTTTGTGGGGCTTTTTTATACAGGCATTGGCGGAGTGAAAATTCCAAGGGATGGGGGATTATTTGTGAAAACGGCAAATAAAACACCTAAAATTATCAAGTTTGAGATAAAGAATATATTTGCACCTTTTGAAGTGAATTTTTTGCTTGATAGTATTTTATTGCGTTTGCAAAGTCCAATTAAGACGCCAACATAATACGAGCCGATATTTATAAATTCAACATCATAACCGATTATTCCATTGGCAATATAATAAATTGCAATAATTATGAAAATTGCGTTTAATATGCCAATTGCTACTGCAGGAAAATAATTATCGGGTTTTTCTTTCGAGGAAAAATATTCAATAATCGAATAGATTAGAAAGGGAAGAAATACTAACTTTAAATGCTCCCAAACGCTTTCGTTAACGGGAAAGAAAAGAGCAATAATTTCATTTTGCCCTGTCCAATTAAATATAAAATGGCCTATGGTTCCTAAAAGGCTTATAACAATAAATGCAATTATATTCTTCTTAAAGGACAAATTAAGCACCTCTTATAAACTTATTTACAAGATATTTTATGCTAAATTTTAAAAAATATTTGCCTTTTAATGCGATTTGTGGTAAAATGTTGTAAATTGTTATTTATGATTTTTAGAGGTGTTAAAATGGATAATCAAACCTTACAAATTTTGATTGCAATGGTTGTTTATATGGCAGCAGTTATTGTTATTGGTGTTGTGTTTGCCAAAAAAGCAAATCAAAATTCAGAAAACTATTTTCTAGGTGGCCGTTCACTCGGCCCTTGGGTTACCGCAATGAGTGCGGAAGCCTCCGATATGTCGGGATGGCTTTTGATGGGTCTTCCCGGTGTAGCTTATTGGTGCGGCTTGGCCGATGCTGCTTGGACCGCTATCGGACTTGCTATCGGAACATATTTTAACTGGCTTATAGTTTCTAAAAGACTTCGCCGTTATAGTGTTGTTGCTAACAATTCAATAACCTTGCCCGAGTTTTTCTCTAACCGTTTCAGAGAAAAAAGCAAGATAGTTATGACCTTGGCAGCATTATTTATCCTTATTTTCTTTACCGTTTATGCTGCAAGCTGCTTTGTAACCTGCGGAAAGCTTTTCTCAACACTTTTCGGCACTCCTTATATCGCTATGATGATAGTTGGTGCTGTATTTGTATTGCTTTATACCATTCTTGGCGGATTTTTAGCCGAGAGTGCTTCTGACTTCATGCAGTCTATAGTTATGATTGTGGCCTTGGTTGTTATAGTTGTTATGGGAACTGTTAAGGCAGGCGGTATTGCTGAAGTTGCTGAAAATTCCGCAAAAATCCCCGGATTTTTAGAGTTTTTCGGAATTGCAAACCCTGCTATTAATGAGGCAGGGGAGCAAATAGTTGAAGCAGGCAAGCCTGTTTTTGATGCGGCTTCCTCCTATGGAGTTCTTAGAATTTGCTCAATGCTTGCTTGGGGACTTGGATATTTCGGTATGCCTCAGGTTCTCCTTCGCTTTATGGCTATAAGACGTGAAGATGAATTAAAGCGTTCAAGAAGAATTGCTATGATTTGGGTAGTTATTTCTCTTGCAGTAGCAGTATTTATCGGTATTGTTGGCCGTGTTGTTTACCCAACTGTTCATTTAACCGCAACTGCTTCCGAAAATATCTTTATAACCATTTCAACCTCTTTGTTGCCTCCGCTTCTTGCGGGCTTTGTTATGGCGGGCATTTTGGCTGCAACTATCAGTTCTTCCGATTCTTATCTTCTTATTGCGGCTTCGGCATTTGCTAAAAACATTTTCCAAGGTGTTGTTAAAAGGAATGCAACTGATAAGCAGGTAATGATTATTACAAGAATAACCTTGTTAGTTATTGCTTTAATTGCTATAGTTATAGCTCTTGATGAAGATAGCGTTATTTTCAGCATTGTATCATTTGCTTGGGCAGGCTTCGGAGCAACCTTTGGTCCGCTTATGATATTCTCTCTATTCTGGAAGAGAATAAACCGTGCAGGTGCTATTGCAGGTATGGTTGGCGGAGCCGGAATGGTATTCCTTTGGAAATTGGTTATAAGTGGCCTTGGCGGAGTTTTTGCTATATATGAGCTTCTTCCCGCATTTATCTTCTCTTCAATTTGCATTGTTGTTGTGTCCCTCTTAACAAAGGCTCCTTCAAGCGAAATTTTAGAGGATTTCGAGGCTTCTAAGCATAAAACTGAAATATAAAATTAAAGACCTACCGAAACGGTAGGTCTTTTTTTATGGATTGCACATTTTACAAGGAGTATAGCCTTCATCTATCAGTAAATCCCTGTTTAAAAAGAAGGCTTTGTTTTCTTCTTTCATTTTAGAAACCGAGGAACAACTGGATTTATGAAAAATCTTGCTGTTTATGTTGGCGCAGTATTTAGTTTTGGTATTTTCTTTTTGAACGGTAACCTTTGAAGAGGTTTCATTCTTCGAGGTTGTTTCTTCTTTTGAAACCCTATAACCATTAACGGAATTATCAGTTGGCATATTAATCGAAACCTCTCTTCGACTAACAGTATCTTCCGTTTTACAACCCGCCAAGCCTAAAATCAAAATCGGGCATAATAACAATATTATAAGTTTTTTCAAATTTATCACTTTCCTTATGAGAATGATAACAAATTTTTACTGTTATTGCAAGGAGTAATTCTTGAAAAGAGAGGGATATTGTGGTATACTAAGAAAAAGAAATTTTAGGAGAATGTTTAATTGTTTGAACAAACGGTTGATATTGAACGTATTGAACAAATAGTTAATTTGTTCGGTAATTTTGATGAAAATATCAGGATTATAGAAAAAAGATATAATGTTGCAATAACCTCCCATTCTAGTCAAATTAAGATAAAGGGCGAGGTTGATAATGTTCTGAATGCCAAAAGAACAGTTGAGGGACTGATTTCTATGATTAACAAGGGCGAGCAAATAACCGACCAAAACATAAATTATGTTGCAAGTCTTGTTGAAGATGGCGAAGATTCTAAAATAAACGATATAACTGATGCTAACTGCATTTGCATAACCTCAAAGGGCAAACCGATTAAACCCAAAACCTTGGGTCAAAAGCAATATGTTGAGGCAATAAGGAATAACACCATAACCATTGGCGTTGGCCCTGCAGGAACGGGTAAAACCTATTTGGCAGTTGCCGAGGCGGTTAGCGCTTTCAGAGCAAAAAAGGTTAATAGAATAATTCTAACAAGACCCGCTGTTGAAGCGGGGGAACGCTTAGGCTTTTTGCCGGGCGATTTGCAGCAAAAAATCGACCCTTATTTAAGACCTCTTTATGATGCTCTTTTCGATATGCTTGGAGCTGAAAACTTCCAAAAATGTCAGGAAAGAGGGGATATTGAGGTTGCCCCCTTGGCTTATATGAGAGGTAGAACCTTGGATGATAGTTTTATAATCCTTGATGAAGCTCAGAATACAACAAGTGAGCAAATGAAAATGTTTTTAACCCGTTTGGGCTTTAATTCTAAGGCGGTTGTAACGGGAGATATAACCCAAATAGATTTGCCTGACGGCAAAAAGTCAGGACTTAAGGATGCGGTTAAAATCCTTAAAAATATTGATGATATTGCAATTTCTAAATTAACGGGTAAGGATGTTGTTCGTCATCGATTGGTTCAGGAAATAATAAAGGCTTATGAAAGAAGTGCTGAAAAGAAATGAGCGTTAAAGTTAATATAATATCAAAATATAAAGGTCAAAAATTGCCGACAGGCACCAAGCTTTTAATAAGAAAAGCCTGCAACGCAACCCTTAAATTTGAAGGCTTAGAGGGCGATTTTGAGGTTGATGTTACTTTGGTTAAAGATGAAATGATAAGAGAAATCAATCTTGAGCATAGAAATATCGATAGTGCAACCGATGTTTTGTCCTTCCCCTTGGGAGAAAACGGAGAGTTTGATATTAACCCCGAAACCCAGGCTAAAATGCTTGGTGATATCGTAATTTCGGTTGACCATGCTCTGGCTCAGGCCGACCTTTATGGACATTCTATTGAACGTGAAACTGCATTCTTAACGGTTCATTCAATGCTTCATTTGTTAGGCTATGACCATGTAAACGGCGGTTTAGAGCAAACTATTATGAGAGAAAAGGAAGAGTCGGTGCTTGAGGCATTGGGTCTTGCCGTTAATAAAATTTGAGAGAAGAAAAAATGGAACAAAAATCAGCTTTTATAACTATTATAGGAAGACCTAATGTTGGAAAATCTTCATTGATGAACAGGATTTTAGGTCAAAAAATTGCTATAGTTTCGAATAAACCTCAAACAACGAGAACTCGTATTATGGGCATTAAGACTGAGAACGAAATTCAAACTGTTTTTATTGATACTCCCGGTTTTCATAAGCCCAAAAATGAGCTTGATCGCAGCATGAATAAGGCGGTTGGAGACGGTATGGCCGATGTTGATGCGGCTGTTTTGGTTGTTGAGGCGGTTACCTCCTTTAAAACCGAGGAGGATGAAATTCCGCCTGCCGAGGCTGAGCTTATAAAGGAATTAAAGAGAAGAAAGCTCAAGGCGGTTTTAGTAATAAATAAAATTGACCTTTTAGAGAAGAAGGA
>JAEIGA010004809.1_pt1 | contig 20797 bp, 15 predicted proteins | sample 9270691 | NCBI WGS metagenome assembly JAEIGA01 (sample SAMN17057246, study PRJNA624740) | gut metagenome | biome: biome; isolation source: fecal sample | host: Bos grunniens | place: China: Xizang | collected 2019 | reverse complement strand
GGTGGTTCTATCATCGCTACTATCGTGAACCCAGAGCATCGTCCACAGATGGCTACAGTGCGCGACGGCGTGATGAAGAAGGAAATCCTTGATGAGAATTATAAGGGCGAAGTTATCAAGCATGATGTGGCAAAGTATGTTCCTGAAACAGACTATGTTGTGAAGGTGCTTGATCGTCATGTTGAGGCTGCTAAGCACAACCTGAAGGGTGCTCCAATCGTGATTGCCGGCGGTTATGGCGTTGGTGGTCCAGAGGGATTCAAGCTTCTTTTCGACCTTGCCAAGGAACTTCATGCAGAGGTTGGCGCAAGCCGTGCTGCTGTGGATGCTGGCTGGATTGACCACGATCGTCAGATTGGCCAGACTGGTACTACAGTCCGTCCAAAGGTGTACATCGCTTGCGGTATCTCAGGTGCTATCCAGCACGTTGCAGGTATGAAGGACTCTGGCATCATTATCTCTATCAACAACGACCCGCAGGCACCTATCAACCAGATTGCCGACTACATCATTAACGGCACCATCGAAGAGGTTGTTCCAAAGTTGATTAAGTATTATAAGAAGAATAGTAAGTAAATTGGAGTTAAAAGAAGATAAAGGAAGGTAGAAGAAGATAAAGGACAATAGTTATGACGCGGAAATTTGAGGATATAGTAGCATGGCAAAAAGCTCATCAGTTTGCAGTGATGACCTATCACGCGACAAGGGCTTTCCCAGACTTCGAGAAGTTTGGACTGTGTTCTCAGTTTCAACGTGCCGCAGTGTCTATTGCAGCTAACATTGCTGAAGGATACAAAAAATTGAGCAAGGCCGATAAACTACGTTTCTTCAATGTCTCTCAAGGTAGTCTCGAGGAGTGCAGATATTATTGTATCCTCTCAAGAGACCTTGGCTATATTGACGAAACAACCTATCAGCAACTCGTTCAGGCCATTTTTGATACCAGTTACATGCTGAATGCCTATATCAAAGGCGTCGTCAATGATAATGGCATCGAAGACTAATGTCCTCTATCTTCTTCTACCTTCTTTTATCTCCATCTATCTCCTTGAAAAAGAAAAAAATCATGGCAAATTCCTATACAGATGTTCCGGAAATTAAATTCCACATGGAACACCCGCTCATGAAGCGCATCGTAGAGCTGAAAGAGCGTAATTACGCTGACTACGGTCAGTATGACTATGCACCCAAGGACTACGAGGATGCACAGGAGAACTATGACAGCCTGCTCGAAATCACAGGCGAAATCAATGCCAACATCATCGGTCCTAATTCAGAGGATGTGGATGCAGAAGGCCCTCACTGCGAGAATGGCCGTGTGCGCTATGCCAGCAAGACTTATGAGAACCTCGATGCTACCATCAAGGCTGGTCTCTGCGGCATGACGATGCCCCGTCGTTACGGCGGTCTCAACTTGCCCAACGTGGTTTACACCGCTGCCAACGAAATCATCGCTGAAGGTGATGCTGGCTTTGAAAACATCTGGTCACTTCAGGACTGTATCGAGACTCTCTATGAGTTCGGCGACGAGGATCAGCGCAAGCGCTACATCCCACGTGTTTGTGCTGGCGAGACCATGTCTATGGACCTCACTGAGCCTGACGCAGGCTCTGACCTCCAGTCTGTGATGCTCAAGGCTACTTTTGACGAGAAGGAGAACTGCTGGCGCCTTAACGGTGTGAAACGTTTCATCACGAATGGTGACGCTGACATCCACCTTGTGCTTGCACGTTCAGTGGAGGGCACTCGCGATGGTCGCGGTCTCTCTATGTTCATCTATGACAAACGCAATGGTGGTGTTGACGTGCGTCGCATCGAGAACAAGATGGGTATTCACGGAAGCCCTACTTGCGAACTTGTTTACAAGAACGCCAAGGCAGAACTTTGTGGTTCAGAGAAGCTGGGCCTGATTAAGTATGTGATGGGACTGATGAACGGCGCTCGTCTGGGTATCGCTTCTCAGTCTGTAGGTGCAGAGCAGGCTGCTTACGAAGAGGCTATCAACTATGCTCGCGACCGCAAGCAGTTCGGCAAGGAAATTATCCACTTCCCAGCTGTGTACGACATGATTTCTCGTATCAAGGCAAAGCTCGATGCAGGTCGTTCGCTCCTCTATATGACAGCGCGTTACGTGGATATCTATAAAGCTCTTGATGATATTTCTAAGGAGCGTAAACTTACTCCAGAAGAGCGTGACGAGTTCAAGAAGTACAGCAAGCTTGCCGATGCCTTTACGCCATTGGCAAAGGGTATGAACTCTGAGTTTGCTAACGAATCTGCATACGACTCAATTCAGGTACACGGTGGTTCTGGCTTCATGCTTGAGTACAAGTGTCAGCGTGTTTATCGCGATGCTCGCATCATGTCTATCTATGAGGGAACAACTCAGCTTCAGACTGTTGCGGCCATCCGTTACATCACTTCTGGATTCTATGCTAATGTTATCAAGGAGTATGAGGCTGAGCCAGTTGCAGCAGAGTATGAAGCATATGCTATTCGTATTAAGGACATGGCAGACAAGCTTGCTTACTGTACTAATAAGGCTAAAGAAGCAAACAATCAGGATTATCTCGATCTTTGCTCACGCAAGCTTTACGAAATGACGGCATACACTATCATGTGTCATCTGCTCCTTCAGGATACACAGCGTGCTCCAGAGCTCTTTGGTAAGTCGCTCGTGGTGTTCATGAACTATGCGGAAAGTGAAGTGGCTAAGCACTTCAACTACCTTCTCAAGCTTGATGTGGATCAGATTGCAAGCTATGTGCAGGAGTAATCCTATATACATATAGTTAAGAAGGGTCGCCAACATTTTCTGTTGACGACCCTTTTTATACAGAATTCTTTTTCGTATTACACTTGCTGCATTAAATCTCGCGTGGGTTCGATGTAAGAATATTTTGTTTTTCTTCGGAGTTATAGGAAAGTTATTATACTCACGTTTTTTACCCTTAGACGGGCACCTGTTCGATGCTTCATGTTGTACCTCAAAAGGGGTGAGACTCTCACCTATGGTATAGGTAAGAGTCTCACTCCTTTTGAGGTTGTAAACGGATCTGAAAATAGGATGAATTTTGAGGATATCCGAAAGAGATAGAGATTGTTGTGAGCCAGGGGTTCTTCTGCCTTTAGCCAGACATTAAAGATTACGTAACTTCTTATACCGAACTCGCGTTAAATCTCGATTTTTTTGGAAATTGCTGCGTACAAAAAAAGGCTATTTTACAGTGGATCCACGTCGTAGTAGATGTTGAGGTTTTTAGCAATGGGAAGCGCGAGGATTTGGCTTTGTATGGAGAGAAGTGCTTCGCGTACTTGTGTGATGGGAGCTTGGTGCTCGATTTTGAGCATGATTTTTCGGATATATAGGGATTGTATCCTGGATACAGGCGGACGTTCTGGGCCAAGTACTCTGTCGCCAAAGATGGAACGGAGGCGCTCGCCAGTTTCGGTAGAGAGATGCTCAAGCAGCTGGTCGTCTCGATGACGCAGATATACGTTGATGAGGCGACGGAAAGGTGGGTAGCGGAAAAGTTGTCGTTCGGTCATCTGGTCATAGAACATTTGCCAATAGTCATTGACTGTTATATGTCGAATGATTTCGCTGTTGGCTGAGCGTGTCTGAAGGATGACTCGTCCGGGATGGAGGTTGCGACCAGCACGTCCTGCAACTTGGCTGAGTGTCTGAAAGGTGCGCTCGTAACTTCGGAAATCGGGTAAGTTGAGCATGGTGTCTGCGTCAAGTATGCCGACTACGGAAACATTGTCGAAGTCAAGTCCTTTGGTAACCATCTGTGTGCCGATAAGAATGTCTGCCTTGTGGTTGGAGAAGTCGTTGATGATGTGTTCGTATTGCTGGCGTGTTTTTGCGGTATCAAGGTCCATGCGGAGGGTTGTTGCTCCTTCAAACAACTGGGCTATTTGTTCTTCGACTTTTTCTGTGCCTACTCCGATGTCGGTAAATCGTTTTTCTTCACAAGCTGGACATTGTCCGGGAACAGGTGTGGAAAATCCGCAGTAGTGACAAGTGAGGGTGGAACTCTTTTTGTGGAGTGTAAGAGTGACATCGCAATGGGGGCATCGCGGTATCCATCCGCACTGTTGGCATTCGATGAAACTGGAGAATCCTCGACGGTTTTGGAAGAGGATAATCTGTTCTTTCTTCGTGAGGGCTTCTTGCATGGCTTCGATGAGGCGTGGCGAAAAAGCGCCTTTCATGAGTTTTTTACGTTTGGCTTCTTTGGTGTCAACTACCTCTACTGTGGGTAGTTGCATATTGCGGTATCGGTGTGTGAGCTGCACGTATCCGTAGCGTTCTTTGCGTGCCAGGTGGTACACTTCGAAACTGGGAGTAGCTGTGCCTAACAGGGTCTTTGCGCCAAACATATGGGCGAGCATAATGGCTGCACTGCGTGCGTGGTAGCGTGGTGCGGGTTCTTGTTGTTTGTAGCTGTGCTCATGCTCTTCGTCGATAATGACGAGACCTAAGTTTTTGAAAGGTAGGAAAATACTGGAGCGTACACCGAGAATGAGTTGGTAGGGAGTGTCGGAAGTCTGTCGCTTGTAAACATCAAGTCGCTGTGCATCAGTGAATTTGGAGTGATAAATACCCATCTTGTCGCCGAAGACGCGGCGGAGCCGTTCGGTAATTTGGGTGGTGAGGGCAATTTCTGGCAGCAAATAGAGGACTTGCTTTCCTTCTTGTAGGTATTTACAGATGAGGTGGATGTAGATTTCTGTTTTGCCTGATGAGGTGACTCCGTGCAGAAGTGTGACATTCTTGGTGAGGAAGGATGTTTCGATTTCTTCCATAGCTTTTTGCTGAAAGGGAGAAAGCGGGTTCTGTGTGGCAATATCACTGCATGGGAGGCTGCTTTGTGTGGCGGAACGGGTGCGGCGTGTGGCGGTTTTGAGTGCTTTTTCGTCCTTGGGTTTCATGGCTCCAGGCAGCGCTGCTTTCATTACATCGCCGAGGGGGCAGATGTAGTAGCTGGCAATCCATTGCCAGAAGCGAAACTGTTGCTCGTTGACAACGGGGTGTTCGTCAGGCACTTCCATAATGGCTTTGAGCTCGACGCCTTGTGGCATGTTGCTGTGGGTACAGAGGACGATGCCTGTGTAAATTTTGCTTTTGCCGAACGGCACAACGACTCTGCAACCTCGCATCACTCTTTCTTCCAATTCTTTGGGGACGAGGTATGTGAAGTTGTCGAATGCAATAGGAAGTATGACGTCGGCGAGCATCTTTGTCGTTTTACGATGATGCGGTTTTGAGGTTGGCTGTTTGTGTAACCTCAAAACCGCATAGTTTGTAATTGAAAGTTCCTAGTTTAGAAGATGTAAGTCAGAGAAACTTGGTGGGTGTTGTTCTTGAGTTTGCCTTTTACACCTTGTATTGCTGTGTTAAGAACTGATGCTTCAGCTGTTTTGCCGATACCAATGTTGTAGTTGTAACCTACCCGGATGTGCTTGAGGGCAGTTACACCTGCGCCAATGTTCCAAGAGAATTCGGATTTGTTTAGTTCCCATCCCTGTTGGATGTTGGCAGGTTTCCAGCTTCTGTCGCCCACGTTCCATGAAAATTGGGGGCCTGTTGCGAAATATACGCTTGCAAGGCTGCTGAATCCAATGGTGTATTTAGCGTTGATAGGCAGTGATACGTAGTGCAGTGTCTTCTTGCTTTCGCTGGTTCCGTCGGAAAGTGCGATGCTCTTGTTTTCATAGAGGAGAGATGCCTCTACTCCGAGGCCTGCAAGAGGAATGGTGAAGTCGGCTGTAACACCGGCGAAGAATCCTGTACGGTTGTCGCCATCAAGATTACCTTGATAATCTTTCAAACTGACTGAGTTCATGTTGAGGCCGGCCTTTACACCGAATTTGAATTGTGCCTGAGATGGCAGTGCGAATGAGAGAGCTGCAACGAGTACGGCAAAGCTCAAGATGTTCTTTTTCATACGCTTAGAGTTCTTAATGATTAATGTTTGTTAATTGTTGAGGACAAAGTAAATACTTTTTTCTTGAATAAAGAAATATTTGGACAAAAAGTTTTGTTGCGAAGGTTAATTCCGTCGGATTTATAGGGCGCTTTCATGTTCTGATTATATGTTTATTGATTTTTCCCCCACCTTTTTGTAAAAATGTTGATTTGTGTAAAAATCAGATGGTTAAAGGGTTATAAACATCCCTGTTGATAAGTTTTTTGAAAAAAAATAAATATTTGTGGGGAATTGTGGGGGAATTTATGTATATTTGCACATTCTTTAACGATCGTACTCAAAAAGGACATAAAAATTATTGTTATTTCATTGAATTTGATTGTAAAATGCGATTTATAGGAGATTTTTCAGCAAAGACGGATGCCAAGGGACGTGTATTTTTGCCCGTGGCATTTAGGAAGATACTCGATGCAGAAGGCGAGCTGAGGCTTGTCTTGCGTAAGGATATTTTCCAAAAATGTTTGGTGCTGTATCCTGAGTCGGTCTGGAATGCCCAGCTTGATGGTTTAAGGTGTGGTTTGAATCAGTGGAATAGCAAAGATCAGATGATGTTGCGTCAATTTGTGGCAGATGCGGAACAAGTGGAACTAGACAGTCAGGGGCGTTTGCTTATTTCAAAGGCCAAATTGCAATATGCAGGCATTGAAGGGGACGTGCGTTTTCTTGCTATGGTTGACCGTGTTGAAGTGTGGAGCAAACAAATGTTTGAGGCGTTGATGGAACAGTGTGATATTTTGGGTGGGGAGATGGAACAGAGGTTCGGTGAAAAAGATGGTATATTCTAAAGAAGGAGGACGTGTGATGGCTGAGAGTAACGAAGTGTATCATGTGCCGGTACTTCTTGAAGAGAGCATAGAGGGACTGAATATTGGTGTAGGAGGCTGTTTTGTAGATGTGACGTTTGGTGGAGGTGGACATAGTCGGGAGATTCTTTCAAGGCTGAAATCCGATGCTCGTTTGTATAGTTTTGATCAAGATGCAGATGCGGAGAAGAATGCGGAGGACTTTGACAGGGAACGTTTTACGTTTGTGAGAAGTAATTTTCGGTTCTTGAAGAATTTCATGAAGTTCCATGGTGAAGAGGGGATTGATGGATTGTTGGCGGATCTTGGTGTGAGCTCTCATCATTTTGACGATTCGGAACGTGGTTTTTCTTTTCGTTTTGATGGTAAACTTGACATGAGGATGAACCAACGTGCAGGAAAGACAGCCGCAGATGTTGTGAATACGTATGATGAGAAGCGTCTGGCAGATATTTTCTACTTGTATGGAGAGTTGAAGCAGAGTCGGAAGATTGCGGCAGCCGTTGTGAAGGCAAGGCAAAGCAAACGAATTGACACGGTGGCGGACTTTTTGGAGGTGGTAAAAGTGTTCTTTCGTAGCGAGCGGGAAAAGAAGGATATGGCAAAGGTGTTTCAAGCCTTGAGAATCGAGGTGAATCATGAGATGGATGCTTTGCGTGAAATGCTGAAAGGGGCTACCGATATGCTGAAGCCGGGAGGAAGGTTGGTGGTGATTACTTATCATTCGCTGGAAGACCGAATCGTCAAGAATTTGATGAAAACGGGGAATGTTGAAGGTCGAGAGGAAAAGGATTTTTACGGTAGGGTGAATACGCCGTACCGTTTGGTGAACAGGCAAGTGATTGTACCAAGCAATGAAGAAATGAAACGAAATCCTCGCAGCCGAAGCGCAAAACTGAGAATTGCAGAAAAACTATGAATCCACGCCTGAAGCAGGCGATAAAGTGAGTTATACATTATTATATTTTAAGAGGATGAATGTTACCCTCCTAAAAACGGAATGTTATGTTGAAGAAAAAGGAAAATCCTAATTTGGGGGAGGAGTTGCGAATGGCTCTTCCGGAAGATGCTGGGGCAGAGCATGAAGATATGCTGGATGACCAGGAGGCTATGGAAGCGAAAGAGGCCATGGAGGCCATGCGGAAGTTTACGGATGAAGATGAGGACGAGAAGGGAGAAATTTCAATCAAGTCGATTCTTGGAGGTGACTTCCTCATGAGTAAGTTTGTCATCAAGCAAATTATGTTTGTAATATTTTGTGTTTCCTTGATGATATTATATACGGCTAATAGATATGATAGTCAGCAAGATGCTATTTTGATAGATAGCTTGAGAAATCATTTGCAGGACGTGAAGTACAATGTGCTTACTCAGTCAAGTGAACTGATGAATTTGGTTCGGCAGTCTAACGTTGAGAAGAAACTGCGGACAACGGATGATAGTTTGTTGCGAAATTCGATTACTCCTCCTTTTTTGATTAAGATGGATGATGACGATGAGGAGGAAGAGGAGCGTGGGTTGCTGGAAGTGGTAGTGGAACAAGATGTACAACTTGCCGATTCTCAGAGATTGAAGGAACAGATATAGTAAGAGAAAAGGTGCATTGTTATGAAGTTTGACAAGAAGTATATTAGCACTCGTATTACGGTGATTGTTGTGATGGCAGCTCTGTTGGTGATTGCCATCATTGCTCGCGCTGTGGTGACAGCTACTGTCGAGAACGAGAAGTGGAAGGAGTTGGGGGCTGTGAGTGTCGGGGATACGCTGCCGATGCCTGCGGCGCGAGGCAATATTCTGAGTGCTGACGGACAGCTGATGGCGAGCAGCTTGCCTGATTATAAGGTGTACATCGATTTCTTGTCGGGAGTGGAACGTTATGATTCGCTTGATGCTAACGGAAAGAAAATCAGAGTGTATGACGCGAAGCAGATGGCGAAAAAAGATACGATGTGGCTGGAAAGTATGGACACTATTTGTCGAGGTTTGGCGAATATTTGTCCTAACTATACGTATGAAGAACATCGGAAGCATTTGATGGCAGGTTTGGATGGACATAAGCGATATTGGGATGTTTCACCACGTATGGTGCTGAATTTCATTCAGTATAATGAATTGATGAAATTGCCCGTTTTCAATAAGAAGAATCGCTATGAGAGCGGTTTGCAGATTATCCCGCGCAATAATAGAAACAAGCCATTCGGCTCTTTGGCTAAACGTACACTTGGCGAGATGTTTGGTGCGAAGGATTCTGCGCGTTCGGGTTTGGAATTGGCCTATGATTCTTTGCTGAGAGGGGAACCGGGAAGAATGCATAATAAGAAAGTTTTGTCAAAATATCTTTCTATTGTTGACAAGGAACCTGTGGATGGGTATGATCTCGTGAGCACAATCGATGTGAGTATGCAGGATATTTGCGAAAGTGCTCTTCGGGAGAAACTGCATGAGTTAAATGCATCAATGGGTGTTGTTGTGCTGATGGAGGTGAAGACTGGTGATGTGAAGGCCATTGTCAACTTGATGCGTTATGATGACGGCAATTATTATGAAGCGAGAAATTATGCGCTTGCGGCTTTGATGGAGCCGGGTTCTACATTTAAGACAGCTTCAATTATGGTGGCTCTTGACGATGGCTACATTACACCAAGGACTGTTGTTGATACGGGTAATGGTATCTATAATATGCATGGGGCAAAGATGAAAGACCATAACTGGGCGACGCGAGGCGGTTACGGTGTGCTGGATGTGCCACATATCTTGATGGTTTCTAGCAATATAGGTGTAAGTCGAATAGTGGATGAGAACTATCATAATCAGCCTCAAAAGTTTGTGGAAGGATTGCGTCGAGTCGGTATAGGCACACCGTTGGGACTTCCATTTGATGGTGCTGCAGATCCTGTAATTCGTATGCCAAATAAGGCGAACTGGTCGAAGACTGCTTTGGCGTGGATGTCTATTGGTTATGAAACTCAGATTCCGCCTATCAGTACTGTCGCATTCTATAATGCCATTGCAAATGGGGGTAAAATGGTGCGTCCTCGTTTTGTGAAAGGAATTTCTAAAAAAGGTGAAATGGTTGAGGAGTTTCCTGTTGAAGTGATTAAGCCGCAGATTTGTAAGAAATCGACGTTGGCTGATATCCAGAACATCCTCTATCGTGTTGTGAATGATAAAGAAGGACTTGGAAAAAAGGCAGGAAATCCATATTTCCATGTGAGCGGAAAGACCGGTACAGCACAGGTGGCTACAGGTGGCGGCTATAAGAGTGGACACAATGAGCATCTTGTCAGTTTTTGTGGTTATTATCCATCAGAGGAACCTAAATATACGTGTGTCGTGGCGATTCGCCATGCTTATTATGTGGCGAGTGGTGGCGGTCAGGCAGGTCCTGTGTTCTCCAAAATAGCCCAGCGTATCTATTCAAAGGATGTGACGACGGACATCAATGTGGCGCGAGATACAACGGCGGTGTTTGTTCCTGATGTAAAAGACGGGAATGTGATGGCTGCTCGTTATGTGCTTGATGAACTTGGATTGAAAACTCATGGGGCTCATGGTTATGAATGGGGAACCGCTTCGGTAGGAAATGAAAGGGTAGAATTTGAGTCGGTAATACAAAATGAAAATATCGTTCCTAATGTGATAGGCATGGGTGCAAAAGATGCAGTTTTTGCAATGACTTCAAAAGGAATAAAAGTAAGGATGAGAGGACGGGGAAAGGTCGTGGGGCAGAGTGTTGCTGCTGGCAAACGAGTTGTGAAAGGACAGACGGTTATGTTGGAACTCAATCATTCAAGATAAAATGAAATTCGAAGAGATTATTTCTGCAATAGAGGTCCTTGAAATCAAGGGTGATGTTAAATGTGACATCTGTGGTGTCCAGATAGATTCTCGTCAGGTTACTGAGGAGTGTTTGTTTGTTGCAGTGAAAGGCACTGTGGCTGATGGTCATAATTATATAGGCAAGGCAATTGAAAATGGTGCGGTTGCGGTGCTTTGTGAGGTGATGCCGGACCAGCTCTTTGAGCATGTGGTGTATGTAAGAGTGAGGAATACGGAACAGCTTGTTGGTCAGGTGGCAACGGTCTTTTACGGGAATCCGACTAAACTTCTGAAACTAGTGGGGGTGACAGGAACGAATGGTAAAACAACTATTGCGACTGTGCTGTACGAAATGTTTCGTTGGATGGGCTATAAAGCAGGTTTGCTGTCCACTGTGGCTAATTATATAGACGGAGAGATGATTCCGACAGAACACACGACTCCTGATCCGATTACGCTGAATGCATTGTTGGCGCGTATGGTGAAGGCCGGATGTGAGTATGTGTTTATGGAGGTGAGCAGCCATAGTATTGTACAGAACAGAATAGGGGGATTGACTTTTGCGGGAGGTTTGTTTACGAATATTACTCGTGACCATCTGGATTACCATAAAACATTTGATAATTATATTAAAGCTAAAAAGCAATTCTTTGATAATCTGCCTGCTACGGCCTTTGCTGTTACTAATGCTGACGATAAGAATGGCTTGGTGATGACGCAGAACACGAAGGCGCAAGTGAGGACCTATTCGGTACATAGTCCTGCTGATTTCAAGGCAAAAATTATAGAATGCCATTTTGAGGGGATGTATCTTGTAATGAACGGAAAAGAAGTGGGTGTTCAGTTTATTGGGAAGTTTAATGTGAGCAATTTACTTGCAGTGTTTGGAGCGGCTGTCATGCTGGGTGTTCCTGAGCAGGAAGTGCTTGTTGCCTTGAGTGCAATGAAGCCAGTAAATGGAAGATTTGAAGCTTTGTGTTCTCCATCTGGATATACAGCCATTGTGGATTATGCGCATACTCCTGATGCATTGGATAATGTGTTGAGCGCAATTCATGAGGTATTGGATGGGAAAGGCGAAGTGATTACGGTCTGTGGAGCTGGTGGAAATCGCGATAAAGGTAAGCGCCCGTTGATGGCTCGTGAGGCTGTGAAGCAGAGTGATAGGGTTATCATTACAAGTGACAATCCTCGTTTTGAAGATCCGCAAGAAATCATCAATGATATGCTTGCAGGACTTGATGAAGAAGAAATGAAGAAAGTTGTCTCGATTGTGGATCGTCGGCAGGCAATCAAGACTGCTTGTATGATGGCAAAAAGTGGTGATGTAATTCTTGTGGCAGGAAAGGGTCATGAGGACTATCAAGATGTGAAGGGGGTGAAATATCATTTTGATGATAAAGAGGAAGTTAGAACCTGTTTCTAATATGAAGTAAATAGAAATAAAAAAATATCAAGAGACGTGTTATACGAGTTGTTTGGATATTTAGACAGTTTAGATATTCCTGGCGCAGGAATGTTTAGTTATGTGTCTTTCAGAGCGTTGACATCGCTGATAATGTCATTGATTATCTCGCTGATTGCAGGTGAATTTTTTATCAAATATATGCGCAGGAAAAACCACATCGAAGAAGCTCGAGATGCAGCTATAGATCCTTATGGGGTGCAGAAAAAGGGTGTCCCTTCAATGGGTGGTGTGGTGATACTTGCGGCTGTGCTTGTTCCAGCTCTTCTTATGGGGCGGTTGGATAATGTTTATATGGTTCTGCTGATTGCGACTATCGCCTTTTTCGGGATTATAGGATTTTTAGATGATAAAATAAAGCTTGGCGGTAATAAAGATGGACTGGCTCCGAGATGGAAAATGCTGGCACAGCTGGCATTTGGTGTGTGTGTAGGCTTGACGTTGTGGCTGAGTCCTGATGCTGTTGTGCGTGAAAATGTTGAACGTGAGATTGGTGATAAAGTTGAAGTGTATCATAAAAGTCAAGCTCGAAAAAGTACAGTGACGACGCTTCCGTTCTTTAAGAATAATAATATTGATTATTATGAAGTGTTTGATTTCGTGAAAGATGGAAAGACGAAACGAGCTTGTGGGTGGATTTTGTTTGTGCTTGTGACAACTTTTGTCATTGCGGCTGTGAGCAATGGCGCTAACTTGAATGATGGAATGGATGGCATGTGTGCAGGTAATTCAGCTATCATAGGAGTGACGTTAGGAATTTTGGCTTATGTAAGTGGACATATTCAAATTGCAAGTTATCTGAATGTGATGTACATACCTGGCTCAGAAGAGATTGTGGTTTTCTTGTGTGCTTTTGTGGGTGCTTTGGTTGGATTTCTTTGGTATAATGCTTATCCTGCAAAAGTCTTTATGGGTGATACGGGAAGCCTTGCCATTGGTGGAGTGATAGCGGTTACGGCAGTTATTATCCACAAGGAGCTGTTGCTTCCTATTTTGTGTGGTATCTTCTTGATGGAAAGCGTGTCGGTAATGCTTCAGGTCGCGTATGCTAAGAAAGGAAATGCGAGAGGGCAGAAATGGAGAGTGTTTAAAAGAGCGCCGTTCCATGACCACTATCGTCACAAAATGGAAGATGGGGTGAAATACCTTATTAAGCGACCTCATGGATTGCTGTTTGAGTCGATGATTACAACGAGATTTTGGATTGTGACTATTTTGCTTGCTGCTATAACACTAATAACATTGAAGATAAGATGAAAAGGATTGTTGTGCTGGGGGCTGCGGAGAGCGGTGTAGGCGCTGCTGTGCTGGCCCAAAAGAAAGGGTTTGATGTCTTTGTCAGTGATATGTCAAAGATAAAAGACAAGTATAAGGAACTTTTGAACGGATATGGTATTGTTTGGGAAGAGGGGACTCATACAGAGGCACTTATCTTAAATGCGGATGAGGTAATCAAAAGTCCAGGAATCCCTGATGAGGCTCCTGTTGTTCAAAAAATAAAAAGAAAAAATATTCCCATTATTTCTGAGATTGAGTTTGCAGGTCGTTATACTCAGGCGAAGATGATTTGTATAACTGGAAGTAATGGTAAAACGACAACTACATCTCTCATTTACCATATTCTGAAAAAGGCTGGGTATAATGTAGGATTGGCCGGCAATATCGGAAGTAGCCTTGCTCTTCAGGTGGCTGAGAATAATTACGATTATTATGTGATAGAGTTGAGCAGTTTCCAGTTGGATAATATGTATGACTTCAAGGCTGATATAGCTGTGTTGATGAACATCACGCCTGACCACCTTGACCGCTACGACTTCAATATGCAGAATTATGTGGATTCAAAGATGCGTATTGTTCGGAATCAGACAGAGCAAGATGCGTTTGTCTTCTGGAATGACGACCCGATTGTTGCGGAAGAGTTGAGAAAGTATAATATTAAGGCTAAGTTGTGCCCGTTCAGCGAGTTTAAGAGCGACAGCGTGATAGGCTATGTGGATGAAGAAGAGTACGTGATTGAGGGTCCGGTTCCTTTCAATATGGAACAAGAGGAACTGGCGCTATGTGGAAAGCATAATCTCTACAATTCTTTGGCTGCTGGCATAACGGCAGATTTGGCAGGGGTTAGCAATGATAAGATTCGTGAGGGATTGAAGACATTCGAGGGCGTGGAGCATCGCTTGGAAAAGGTGGCTAGAGTACGTGGTGTGGAGTTTGTGAATGATTCTAAGGCAACCAATGTCAATGCCTGCTGGTATGCGCTTGACAGTATGCGTACTCCTACTGTGCTGATTCTTGGAGGAAAGGATAAGGGAAACGATTACTCGGAGATATTTGAACTTGTCAGAGAAAAGTGTATTGGGCTCGTCTTTTTAGGTGTGGATAATTCGAAACTGCATGTAGCATTTGATGGTTTCGGCATCCCGATTGCAGATGTGCGTAGCATGAAAGATTGCGTGGATGAGTGTTTCAAAATGGCAAGACCTGGCAGCACGGTTCTGCTGAGTCCTTGCTGTGCAAGTTTTGACTTGTTTAAGAATATGGAAGATCGTGGCGAGCAGTTCAAGGAGTGTGTAAGACGCCTTTAATTTACTTGTGGAGTCTTCATTGTAGAACTTCCGAAGAGGTGCAGAGTTCCTGATGGATATGTTTGGACGGGTTTTGAGATGCAGTGGATAGATAGGATTTTAATGTTTGAAAGATATGGGAAAGTTAGTGAATGCCCTGTTTGGGGGTAACCTTTTTAAAGGCGACAAGGGAGTGTGGATGATATACTTTTTCCTTTGTATGATTTCGTTGGTTGAGGTGTATAGCGCTTCAAGCCGATTGACCTTCGATGGCGGAACTCACTGGGGTACGATGGTGAGTCAGGCTGGTTTTTTACTGGTTGGACTGATCGTCATCTTGGTGGTTCATCGTATTCCTTGTAAGTGGTTCATGCTGTTCCCGTTTATATTGCTGCCGGCTGCTATTTGCTTGCTGCTGTATGCGGCTGTGCTGGGTGGCGGTGCTGAGTTGAATGAAACCAATCGTTGGATTAAAGTGGGCTCTTTCAGCTTTCAGCCTTCCGAGTTGGCAAAAGCGGCGCTTCTGATGACAGCGGCTGTGGTGCTTGCAAAAACGCAGGCCGAGAGAGAGGACATTGTAAATGGTAAAAAACGGAAGATTGTGGGTGCGATAAAGGGGAAGCGGTATTTGGCTTTTGCCATTGTTGGTGGTGCTGCCATCATTATTTGCGGCTTGATTTTTATGGATAATGTTTCAACAGCCTTGATGTTGATGCTTGTTGTCATCATCATGATGTTTGTTGGCCATGTGCCTAAGGATTTGATGTTTAAAGGTTTTCTTTCTCTTTTTGCTGCAGGCGTTTTGGTTGTGATGGTAGCTTTGGTTATTCCGGATAAGACCTTGAAGGAGAATCGTGCTTTGAAGCGTGTCGTGACGGTGAAGCATCGTGTTAATCGTATGTTTGAGTCGTATGAAAAACCAGAAAGCGAAGGAGAAAAAAAGGTTGATGCAAAGAAGTTTCTAAATGATGAAAATTCACAGAAAACGTATGCTTTCATTGCCATTGCTAATTCTAATCTCATTGGTTTAGGGCCTGGTAATTCTATACAGCGAGACTTTTTACAGCATGCTGAGTCGGATTTCATCTATGCTATTATCATCGAGGAACTGGGAATCTTTGGTGCAGTTTTTGTAGCCTTCCTTTATTTGGCTTTGCTGATTAGAGTGGGACGAATTGCGATGAGGTGCCCGACTTTCTTCCCCGCTTTTCTTGTGTTGGGGTTTGGTATCATGATTGTTTTGCAGGCGTTTGTGAATATGTCTGTAGCAGTCTTCCCTGGTGTTGTGACAGGACAGCCTTTGCCACTGATTAGTAAGGGAGGTACATCAATTTTGATAACAAGTTTTTATATCGGTGTGATTCTTAGCGTGAGCCGTTATGTTAAGAAGAAGGAACAGAAAGCACCTTTGGTAGAGGCCGTTCCTGATGGGGAAACAAGTGAATATTATACGGATGGAGCAATGTCTTAAAGGCAAAAAGGTCGAAGAACTGATTTTTTGTGAACGAGAACAAGAATTTGTGTGCTTTTATGTTTGAAAATCCGTTATTTATTTGTATTTTTGCTCATTGAAATTAATGACAGAAAAGCATGGAACAAAATAGACCTTTAAGAGTGATTGTAAGCGGCGGTGGAACAGGTGGACATATCTTTCCTGCGGTATCAATAGCTAATGCTATTAAGAAGCAGCATTCTGAGGCTGAAATTTTGTTTGTGGGTGCTGAAAGGCGTATGGAGATGCAGCGTGTTCCTGCGGCAGGGTACAAAATTTTAGGTCTCCCGGTACGCGGACTTATTCGTCCGCTGTGGAGTCCGAAAAATATACTGGTGATGCTCGACTTTTTGAAGAGCAAGAAGATGGTGAAAAATATCATTCGCGATTTCAAACCTCAAGTGGCGGTTGGTGTTGGCGGATACGCGTCTGCTCCAACTTTGAATGCGGCTTACGCAATGGGTATTCCGTGCCTGATTCAGGAGCAGAATTCGTATGCGGGCGTAACCAACAAGTCGCTTGGGAAAAAAGCTCAAAAGGTGTGTGTGGCATATAGCGGAATGGAGCGCTTCTTCCCTGCGGATAAGATTATTATGACGGGAAATCCTGTGCGTCAGAATTTGCTTGAGACAAAGATGACGAAAGAGGGAGCTAGGTTGAGCTTTGGATTAGAGCCAAATAAAAAAACCGTTTTGGTGATTGGTGGAAGCCTCGGCGCAAAGACAATGAATGAAAGTGTCTTGAAGCATTTGGATGAAATCCGTAAAAGTGATGCCCAGTTTATTTGGCAGACAGGAAAATACTACAGCCAGGACATTGCGGAAGCGTTAACTCAGAAGGAGGATGTTCCTAACATGAAGGTGATGGATTTTATTGGTAGCATGGACAATGCTTATGCCGCAGCCGATATTGTTGTAAGTCGTGCTGGAGCAAGTTCTATATCTGAGCTATGTTTGTTGGGTAAGCCTTGTATCCTTGTTCCTTCGCCCAATGTGGCAGAAGACCATCAAACTAAGAATGCCCTTGCGCTTTCAACGAAGGATGCGGCCATTTTTATTGCAGATAAAGATGCGAAAGATGCGTTAATCACTACGGTATTGAGAACAATTGAGGACGATGCGAAGCTGGCGTCATTGAGTGAGAATGTGAAAAAGCTCGCTTTCCACAATTCGGCCGATGTGATAGCAGAAGAAGTTTATAAGTTGGCAATAGAGTATAAAAACAAGAAGAAGTGATGCAGTCGAAGGAGATAAAGTCTGTTTATTTTGTTGGCGCTGGTGGCATTGGTATGAGCGCATTGGTGCGTTATTTCCTGACAAAGGGGTATAATGTGGGCGGTTATGACAAGACGCCAAGCGAACTGACAGAACGGCTGATTGAAGAAGGGGCGAAAATCCATTATGAGGAGAATGTTGACACAATAGAAGACTGTTTCAAGCAGGAAAATAGTACATTGGTGGTGTATACTCCAGCTATCCCTGCTACTCACAAGGAATTGGTGTATTTCCGCGAACATGGTTTCGAGATACAGAAACGTGCGCAGGTGCTGGGATTCTTGACGCAGTCGCACAAGGGGCTTTGTGTGGCAGGAACACACGGCAAGACTTCTACTTCTACTATGGCGGCACATCTGCTACATCAGAGCAAGGTGGATTGCAATGCTTTTCTTGGTGGCATATCAAAGAATTACGGAACAAACTATATTCTTTCCGAAAGTGACTATGTCGTGATTGAAGCAGATGAGTTCGACCGCTCATTCCATTGGCTCCGTCCTTATATGACGGTTATTACGGCAACAGATCCCGACCATTTGGATATTTATGGAACGAAAGAAGCTTATTTGGAAAGTTTCCGCAAATACACGACGCTGATTCAGCCAGGCGGCGCATTGATTATCCACAAAGGTTTGGAGATGAAGGCTGATGTGCAAGAAGGCGTGAATGTGTATGAATATTCGCGAGAATCTGGCGATTTCCATGCAGAGAACATTCGTATAGGAGGGGGAGAAATCGTGTTTGACTTTGTCCATCCATCGGGTATGATAAAAAATATTCAGTTAGGTGTGCCAGTCAGCATCAATATTGACAATGGTATTGCAGCTATGGCTTTGGCTATTCTGAATGGCGTGGATGAGAATGAAATTCGTGAGGGAATGAAGAGCTTTGCTGGTGTTGACCGTCGTTTCGACTTCAAGGTCAAGACAGATAAGATGGTGTTCCTTAGTGATTATGCGCATCACCCCAATGAGATTGAGCAGAGTGTGAAGTCTGTGAGGGGGCTTTATCAAGACAAGAAGATAGCAGCCATTTTTCAGCCGCATCTTTACACTCGTACGCGAGATTTCTATAAGGAATTTGCTGCTGCGCTTTCGTTGCTTGATTGTGTTTATTTGTGCGACATTTATCCAGCACGTGAATTGCCGATAGAAGGTGTGAGCAGCCAACTCATTTATGACAATTTACGGCCAGGCATAGAAAAGTATCTCATTCGTAAAGAAGATATTCTAGATGTGGCAAAAACGAAAAACTTTGATGTGCTGATGTCGTTGGGAGCTGGCGATATAGAAGAATATGTGCCGAGGATTGCGAATATACTTTCGGAACAAAGTGCCGAAAATGGGCAGGTTGTGTAAAAAAAGGTGAACTTGATATGAAAAAAGCCAAGGTTGCTAAAATTCTGAAGATAGTTTTTGTGTCATTGTTCTCTCTTTGCATAATGACATATATGGTTTACGCGATGCTGTTCCTGTCACATCCTGATGAGGAAGAAATCTGTGAGGATGTGGAAATGATTGTGAATCAGGATGTAAATACGTTGTTCTTTAATAAAAAAGATGTTGAGGAACTGTTGAAAAAAGCACAGGTGTATCCCAAGGGGATGCTGATGAAGGATGTTAATACGAAGAAGATAGAAGAGGTTGTCCGCGAAAACGAGTTTGTGTCAGAAGTGGAATGCTATAAGTCCGCCAAAGGTAAGCTGTATGTGAAGGTAAAGCAAAGAGTTCCAGTGGTTTTCGTGGCTCCTGATGGACGTGACGGATTCTTTGTTGACGCGGCAGGCAAAATTATCCCTAATAATGGTAATGTCGTGAATCTCGTTGTTGCTTCAGGCGACATTGATGATAAATACGCCAGTACGAATTTGGCTGAATTTGGACAGTTCTTGCAAAATGATGCGTTTTGGAATAACCAGATAGAGCAGATCTATGTGTTGAAGAATAAGAAAGGGAAACGAGTTGTGGAATTGGTTCCGAGAGTGGGCGACCACATCGTTTATCTGGGCTCTATTGATGAGTTTCAGAAAAAACTTCGCAAACTCAAAATTTTCTATGATAAGGCGATAGATACAGTAGGCTGGAATAAGTATGCGAGAGTGAATCTTGAATACGAAAATCAGATTATCTGTACCCAAAAGGAGAGATAAATATCTTGTGTTGAAAAATTTAAAGTATAACATATATGGCTATTTCTGATAAAGATTTCATTGTAGCGATAGAATTGGGTTCTTTTAAGATCTCTGGTATCGCTGGTAAAAAGAAAGATGGAACGATGCAGATTCTCGCTTATGCAGAGGAAAAAACCTCTGGATGCGTGAGACGAGGTGTCGTTTATAACATTGAGAAAACATATCAGAGTGTTAACAACATCATAACCAAACTTGAGTCAGTGCTCAAGACGAAAATAACGCGTGCTTATGTTGGACTTGGTGGTCAGTCGGTGCGTTCTTATAAGTGTGTGATTAAACGAAATCTCTTGACTCAAAGTTATATTACCAATGATGTAATTGACGCAATCCGTCAGGAAAGTTGCGAAATTCCTTTCAGCGATTATGAAATGCTGGAAAATTATCCACAAGAATTTGTTGTGGATTCAAGCATTATTGCTGATCCTGTTGGCGTGATGGGTACAAACATTGAAGGTGAATTTCTTGATGTGATAGCAAAACACAATCTTCGTGCAAATATCGAGACCGTATTTGCGAACACAAATGTTGATGTTGTTGAAGAATTGATTTCTCCACTTCAATTGGCCAATAATGTGCTGACTGATGCCGAAAAGCGTTCCGGATGTGCGTTGATAGACTTAGGAGCGGAAACAACGACGCTTGTTGTGTATAAGAATAATATTGTTCGTTATTTGGTAACCATTCCGCTAGGAAGCAATAATATCAACAAAGACTTGTCTACACTTCCTATCGATGAGGCTGAAGCAGAAGAGGTGAAACTGAAGTATGGAGATGCTTGCAGAGAATCTGATGCTTTGGAAGAATCAGAGAATCAGTCTTATACGACAACGGATGGTCGTCAGATAGATGTGGCAACAATTAAGAATGTCATTGAGGCAAGAATCAGCGAGATTGTGGCAAATATCAGCAACCAGATTATCAATTCCGACTACAGTGGAAAGCTTCTTGCAGGCATCGTCATTACTGGAGGAGGCAGTAATATGAAGAACATTGTCAAGGCTTTTGTTAAGGCAACAAAGATTGATAAGGTTCGTGTAGCCAATAAAGTCAACCAGATGGTTGTGAAAACCTCTAATGCTTCAAGCATCGCATTGGATAGCGCGCAGACCACTTCGATTGTGTCGCTTCTTTTGGCAGGAACAGTTCCTTGTGGCGGTGATGCTTTTGATGGTCGTCCAGATATGTTCGATCAG
>JAEIGA010004808.1_pt1 | contig 20799 bp, 30 predicted proteins | sample 9270691 | NCBI WGS metagenome assembly JAEIGA01 (sample SAMN17057246, study PRJNA624740) | gut metagenome | biome: biome; isolation source: fecal sample | host: Bos grunniens | place: China: Xizang | collected 2019 | reverse complement strand
TCATCAACTTCAATTGGAATATTACTTAAATCATAATCTAAAGAAATAATCTCTTTAAAGCCAAATGAATAAGACATACTTGATTCACTTTCTTTCCAAGTTATTGATTCAAGAGCCATTGATTGTCTTAATTTAAATCTAGTTGATCCTTCAGCTCCATTTAAGAAAGTCATTAAATCACATAAAATAGCATTATCTTTTATATATTCGAATGTCTTTTGAATATTCTCAAGTCTATCTCCATCTGGGCTAGTACCTGGAATATAAGAATAATCATCATTATTATTTCCATATATACTAAATATTCCTGATACACTATAAGTATCTGGATCTCGATACATATGATCAGACAAAGTATTTCCATTAAAAATTGGTTGACTTGCAATCTTAGCACTAGTTTTAATATCACGTTCAGTAATAGTATCTAAATGCAATATAACATCTCTATTAATAGTAATTGGTTGTTGATTATCATCAACTCCTGTTTGCATAGGAAGACTGCATTTTATAACTAATTCAAATCCTCTATCCATAATTATATTGCTCCTATTTCTATTGCTGCTTCTTTAAGCATCTTCTTATTATTTTCTCTAAACACTTCATCAAATGAGTTAGTATCAACACCAGTTATATTATTACTTTGGTTAATATTAACAACAACTGATTTAGATTCTCCAGATCCCATATAAGTTAATTTATCTGACATGACACCTACACCAATTGCTTCTGATGTTGTTTTAGATTTATCACCAAAAAACATAGTAACAAATCTAGTAAATGCTGTTGCAAGTTGCATTATAAAATTAGCAATTACTTTTATTGTATCAAAAATAGCATCTTTATTTTTTGCGAACCAAGTTAAAAATTCCATTGCTAACTTTTGTTTAAATAAATTAAATTCAAGTTGGAATGCCTGAACTTCTCTTAACACTCCATTTTCATTTAATTGCTCATACCAGCTTTGATACTTAGACATTAGTTCTTGAAAGACTGCTCTTTGTTGAAGATTCATATACATTAAATCTTCTTCATTTTGCATATTCAACATTTGCATTGTTTGAGTTAATGCATAAGTTTGTCCAGCACTTATACCATATCTCATTTGTCTTTCTCTAGCTTCTCTATTTGTAAAGAGACTTGTTTGCATACTATATGTAGCAATACCAGTTCTCATATCTAGAGCTTCACCGATTCTTTTTGTAACATCTGTTAAAATATCTTTGAAGCTAAGACTAATACCAATAGTATCTTTTAATATATCATTAAAAGTATCTGCAATTTTTTTAGTAATTTCAAAAACTTTTTTTGCAGCTTCAATTGCAATTGATCCTGCTATATATGATCTACTTGCTACAGCAGGATTTGTAAATTTATTTTTATCAAATTTTATTTTATTTAATTCTTTTAAATTACCAAATAAATCAGTAGTTTTAACACCTTTTGCAAAGTTATTATAAGCAGATTGAAGGTCAGATAATTGCTTTTTAACTTGCTTTGCATTAATATCAATGTTAATTTTCTGCGTTACAGTTTTTGCCATAAATTATCCGACCTCCATTTTTACTTATTATTTGTACTATTATCAATTATCATTTGTTTATTATATAGGCTTACCATAGCAATTTCATAAAGAGCTATCATATCATCTATTGATAAATCATATTTTAATTCTTTATATGTTGCTAACTTATTTGTAATAATCAAATAAATAATTGGATGAACACCTTTTGTATGATGTAATTGTAATTCTCCAGACGAACTTATAAAGTGTTCATTGTTTATTCGCTGGATTTTTGAAAAAGTGGTGCTATAATATTAGAAAAGAAATATTCAATTAGCTCGTTTAATGCAATTAAATTAGTTTCTAAACTTTCTGGTGAATAAATTTCTCTACCAGGTATTTTAACATCAAACCACTTTTCATTAATTTTAACTTCCATATGTTCTAATATAAAATTATATGAATCTTTTGTTTTATTAAAATCTTCAAGATTCATTGTTGTTGTAAGACACAGTAAATCAACAGGTGAAATCTTTTTAATTTTAAATTGATATTCAGGAAGTGATTTAATACTAAATTCAATTTGATCCATATTAGACTCCTAATATGCAAGAGACTCTTTTTTAACCTCAGTTGCTTGTGGATCTTTTTCAGCTTCAGCTTTCATTCTCTTATAATTTGCAATCTCATTTGTTAAAGTCTTTTTAGCATCTTCTGCTTCTTTAACAGTTGTTACACAATCAACAATATCAGTAGGAACAGTTTCATATTCTTCACCAATTGTAAGAATACCATTTCTAGTAAGAGATTTAACTGAATCCCAAGTTTTTAATTCATTTGGATAAATTCCAACACCTTTATGAATTAGGACTCTAGTTCCAACCCATGCAGATTTGACATTTAATCTGTCAGCAACATGAGCATCTTTGTTACTCATGTTAATTGATTGTAGCCCTGCAGTTACAGCAACATCAATTTTACTTTGAATACGAATGTAATTTTTCATAATTGTCCTCCTTTACTATTCGTGCTTTTCTTCAAGTATATCAACTAAATGAACTCTCATAACTTTACCTAACATTGTAGTTCTATTTCCTGGTCTTTTAAGAGCTCTATAAAGTTCAATTTTAACTAAATTATATGATGCAGGTGATGTATCTAAATTTTTATATTTACAAATTTGATGAATATTATCAAACACAGTTTCTAAATATTCATCTCCTGCATCATAAAATGCTATTACATACCTTCCTTTAAAGTATTTTATTTTTTCCATAAGATTTACTCCTCTGGAAATTCTTGTTCAGTTTCTTTTATTTCTTCAGTTTGCTCTTGCTCTGTCGCTTGCGAAGAGCCTTCAGCTTCTGGATTTAAATATTCTAATTTTTCTGGCATTTCTGATGATGCTCCAAATTGACTTCCAATTATATCACGAGGAGTATTTCCAGCCTTACCAGCATTTTTTGTAATATCTAAAATTTGATATTCTTCCTCTAATTTTAGAGCATCTAAATTTTCTTGCGTAAAGTTAATATTTACAACATCATTTTCCATAAAGTTTTTAATAGATACTGCAGTTTGATATTTTGATATAATTCCCATTTCATTAAGTTTAGCAAGCAATCCAACATAATTATTAATTGCCCCAACTTTATCATTATTTTCTTCTTTTTTAATAAGAGAATTAAAATCAAAATCTACAGGACCTTCAATATCATAAATATAAAACAATATAATAAGTAGTTTTTGAATAACAGGCCTTACATATGTATTGCATCTATTTAAGATAGTTATTGAGTATCTTCTAAGAGCATCAGACTCTTGTGAAAGACCACCTTTTAAATCACCATATAAAATACCTTGCATTTCAAGAGCTGCTGAAATTAACCACATATTCTTTTCAAGTAATTCAGCAAGACCAGAAATACCTTGCATTGTAAATTGTTGGTACTCATCATCTTTATCTAGGAAAGTAAGTGAATTAGATGAACGAGCCCAATTGACCATTTCTAATCTTTTACGAAGCTGATCTTCATTACCAGAATCAGTTCCCATAAAGACTCCACGCATTCCAGACATTTTTACGACTTCAATTAAGGCTTTATTTATTAGGCTTGTAATTGATGCTTTCAATTGGTCATCACGAGCTAATTCATTTATAATATGAGCTCCTTCAGCATAACCCCAACCTTGAAGTTGTCCTTGCTTGATAAGTTGTGGAGCAGTTCGATGTTCATATCTTAATACATACGAATGATGGACATTTAATGTTTTACCATCAGCAAATGTAACACTATACATCTTTGGCTTACCAAAATCGATGTCTTTCATATTTGTGACAGTATCATTATTAATAACAGCAACACCATACCAACGATCTGTAATATATAATCTCATTCTTGCCCCTTTAATCTTTTCGCGATTTAAAGGTTGAGACATTTCTTCATCTGAGACTTTATCAAACATCATAACAGCAATTGAACCACCAAATAACGAACCCCACATTAATAGTCTGATTAAATCAGATTTATATCTGTCATATGCTTTATATATTTTTGAATAGTCTTTATCACCATGGATTGAAATACCACAGTTAATTTCATCTTGTGATGGTTTATCAATAGCTCTTCTAAATACCCAACTATCATTATATAGAGCCATCCATAAAGTCCAGTTTAGAGTATCATTATCAAAGCCATATGTATTAAATGATGCAATCTTATCATCAGTTCCAGTAGATGTAATAATATTACCAAAATGGTCTGCAACAGTTACAGGAGCTGATTTACCAGCAACCTGTCTAATATTATTTAAAGTATCACCAAGTTGATCTTCTAAACATTTAGATTCAAATCCTTTTGTTGATTCAATAGCGTAGCGTGTTAATTCTTCTTTTAGTCCCATATATTACACCTTCCAATTTGTAGTGAACGTTCTCATAAATGATTGCATAGCACTATAACTAACAAATTTAAATTGATAAGCCTGTACAGCATATTGATTAAATGAATATTGTCTATATGCAGCTGGCATATATTCAAATTCTATAAGAGAAGGAGCTTCTCTAAATATTGATTTAGGTTGATTGCTCCAAACATCAGCAGGATTAATTATTCCACTATAAGCAGAAGTTCCAAGGTTATATCTTAAATATATTTCATTAGCATAATAAACAACTGATAAATCATCCATATCAATAACTGGAGTTCCAAGTCTAAAATCAACTGATATTGCTCCAACATTTCTATCTTCATTAACAGTATAACTATCATAATAATCATTTGGTTCTTTGCTGCCAATTGTTGCAGTAGTATCTAATATAATATTAGAACCAAGAGACATTCTTCTAATTTGATGGTCACTAAATTTTACAGTTGATTGTAATGAATTATTTCCAAATTTTGCAGCCATAATTTAGTACCATAAATATAATGTATTTGCTTGTGGAGTAACACTACTAGGTGGATATTGTTGACTGTCTAAAATAACAATCTCAATTTGAGTAGCAGTTCCAGCTGTTTTACTCGGATCAATATATCTAGTTACTTTATAAGCATTATTAGCATTTGTTGCAATAGTTGCATTTGCTGCATTTGTAGCATTTGTTGCGCTAGTTGCTGAATCAGCAGTTGCTGCATGATTAACAGATAAATTACTTGCACTTGCCCAACCAATTTCAGTATTTCCTGATCCATTTTCTGATGTAGCTAAAACCATATCTCTTGCACTTGGAGCTGTTATAAATCCTGTTGTATCAGTACCAGTTTGATATGGAATTTGATTTGTATTACCACCTGCAATATTAGTAGCAGTTGTTGCGCTATCAGCACTTGTTGCAGAATCTGCAGTTCCAGCTGAAGTTGCATAATCAGCAGAACTAGCAGAACTAGCAGAATCTGCAGAACCAGCTGAAGTTGCATAACCAACAGACAAACTACTTTGATCAGTCCAAGTAGGAGTAATAACTTGTTGCTCTTCAACAGTAGTTACACTAGTTATTAATACTTGAGCATTTGTACCAGCTTCAGTAAATGATGTAGTATTAGTAGCTGTTTGATATGGAATTTTTCCTGCAGCTCCATTTTTTAAATTTTCAGCAATAGCAGTTGAACCTGTAGATAAATCAGATTTAGCTGTCCAAGAAGGAGTAACATTATTATTTGCCGGATTAAATGTTAATACTGAATCAGCATTTGGTTTAGGCAATTTAAGTGTTTGTCCAGTATCAGCTTGATAAAAAATATCTCCTGCATTTCCTCCAACAATATTGTCAGCTGTAGTAGCACTATCTGCATTTGTTGCATTTTTAACAGTAGCTGTAATTCCATCTTGATTTTGGTTTGCTTCAAAAATATCAGTTATAGCAACTCCATTAATATTAGTTGTTACATTAGCTGCATCAGTTGCACTTTCTGCTGTTGATGAACTTCCAGCTGCTGTAGCATAATCAGCTTTTGCAGAATCACCAACTTTAATATCTGAAGGACTTACAAATGTAGGAACTGGTTCATTACTAGTACTTGCATTTTTAACAGTAACCAACACATCACCATCATTTCCAGCATTTGTAAATTTAGTAACAGATGGCTCTTGTTGATATAGCACATTTCCTGCTTCTCCAGATTCAATAGTATCTGCAAATGTTGAACTATTAGCAAAACCAGCTCTAGTTGCACTATAAGCAGAAGCAGCATCTTCAGCATAAGTAGCACTATCAGCTGAATCGGCATGGTTAACACTTAATGTGTTTGTATTAGTCCAAACAGGAGCATGAGTTTGAGTATCATAAGTTTGTGTTAATACATAAGTTCCAGCTATTGTAGTTGGGCTTAAATATCCAGTTATTCCTGATGCACTTTGATAAGGAATTGAATAAACGGTTGTTCCTGATAAAGCCTTAGCAACTATTTGAGTAAATGCTGTTTGAACAAAAGTAGTAAGGCTTGAAATACTTGTCTCAGTTCCAAGAGTAATAGTAGCACTAGGATTTAAAGTTTTTAATACATTAAATAGAGCTTTATTACCAAGGGTTAATTCTCTTAAAATTGTATTGAAAGGTTTTGAAGGTATTTGTTTACCTGGTTCAAAACCTGCGGCTTTAGTTACATTAGAATTAAAAGCTGAAGATGAATCAAAAGTAACATTTTGATCAGAGCTATCAGTATAAGTGCTTGCCCATAAATTTAAATTATCAGTTACAGCCATAATATATCAATCCTCCAGTAATTAGATTTCTAACTATATTATATCATATTTATAAAATCTTGTAAATATAAAATGGCTTATTTTATAAATTATTTTTGATATAATAAAAGTTTTAACCTTTTTATTTTATAATGGCTTACTTTTTATAATGGCTTACTTTTTATATGTTTTATACTCCACTTACGTAGGAGTCTTAAAACGGCTTTATATAAATTGTTAATATGATATAATATTAGTATAATTATGAAAGGATAATTAGTTATGAAAACATATGAAATTAAAGAAGTAAAAACAAAAGAACAGCTAAAAGAATTATATGATAATTGGGCTATGACTTGGGAAGGACTTAGGCCTCAGGATTTTCAACTTGCTTGTGCTGAATGTGGAACTAAAGATACTATTGGTTATGTTATCAAAGGTAAAACTATGAATGAGTTATGTGGTTTAACTGGTGATAATGCATATAATGACGAATTAAATATTTTTGCAATCCATCCTTATCATGGTCTTGCAATGATGTATGGCGCAAGATGGTTAACAGATATTATAGACAATAATGGAGCAAGACAAAGAAAATGGCCTTTTTAAAATGGCTTAAATAATTGTTATTTTATGATATAATAAATATATAAAATAAAGGAGAAGAAATATGTATATTGATTTAGAAATTCAATGTTATAAAAAATCAGACGGACAAAAAATGGTCTTTTTATCTCATAATGGTTCTAGTGGTTGTAAATACCCTTATGAAGATAAAAGAGAATTAAAAGCGATTGTAAGTAATTATATTAAAGATGCAATTGATTATGAATATAATGAAAGTAATATAGAAAATGAATCTAATGTTATAATATAATGGCTTAATATTATTTTAATTTATGATATAATATTTATGATGTTTAGTGAATTCCATCATTAAATAAAATTCGAGGAAATAATGGTCGTGATTCCTGTAATATAACACATTCGACCAATTTATAACGACTTAATTATATTACAAAATATGATATAATATTAATGTAAAATAAATTAAGTAAAGTTATTTAGATTTTAAAAATAAATCTAAAAATATAACGACTTAATTATATTACAAAATATGATATAATATTAATGTAAATAATTAAGAAAGGGGAAAACTATGAATGACTTAGTAAATGACCTACTTGAATTAAGAGCAAAACGAGTCAAACAACTAGAAGAAAAATATCCAGATATAGATATTGAAAATCTAGAATTAGATGACTTGTATGAATTAGATGATTATGATTGTTTAATTCAAGGTATTGATATTGTAGTAAATGCAATAGAATAATTGGGCTTATTTTTTAACGGCTTACTTTTTAAAAAGTTTGTGCTTAGATTTTAAAACGGTTTAAAAAGTTATGATTGTATGATATAATAATATTGTATTTAAAAATACATATAGGGGCCCGCCGCCCTTATATAGAATAGGAGAAATAAAAGTGAGCAAAAAAATATTATTAAATAAAACTACTAAAGAAACTATTGAATCATCTGTTAGATATGCTATTGATTTAAAATTACCAGAAATTATTAACCCTAGTAAATCTGTTATTATTGAAATATTTGAAAAATCTAAAATATTTAATAATTTTAAAAACTATTGTAAATCATTATATTCAGAATATAATGAAAATAATATGTATGTAACAATTTGTGGAATGAATGATATTTATTGTAATTATAAATTTAATGATATAGATTTAAAATTATATTATCATTTTAAAGTAAAAAATATAGACCTTTATAAACTTATAAATATTTATTTATTAAAAATTATAGATGGTGAATATAAATCAATTAAAAATGTAATAGATGATATTGCAAATGAATATATAAAACAATATGAAGTCATTATCAACCAAATAGTTAATCAGGTTGAAGATGTTTAAAATGGCTTAAATATATATCAAAATATGATATAATATTAGTATAGATAAATCTTAAAGAAAGAGAGGTTAGATTATGGACTTTAGATTTATTAAAACAAAACGTGGTGGAGTGATGTCAATTCATTGTGGTAAAGTTTTTACTACAAATTGCTTGACTGATGATTGGTTAGAAATTACAGATGATTATGCAAAAGATTGTTTAAAACAATGTGCTCGTGAAATAAGATTTTCATCATCAATTGAAGATGAAAATAAATTCAGAGATGCATTAATTGAAAAATTAAAAACTCATTATCCAAAAATTTCAGACTTTTCAAAACCTTATAGAAGAACTAGAACTAGTTCAGTAAGCAGTTATACAACTGATGGCTCTGGTATTAAATATGATGGCGTAATAAATATAAGTGGTGGTACAGATGATACTTTACAAGATAAAGTTGAAACTGTAAAAGAAGCAAGTCTTGAAGATAAACGAAAAAAAGTATGTAGTGATATAATTAAATTCTTTAGTGAATTTACTTTTGTGCCTGCAACTAGATTTGTAAATACTCTAAGCAAGTTTACAACTCAAAAAGATGCAAAACAATTCATATCAAATTATATGAACTTGACCGACCATCCAGATAAAAATGATATTTGTGAAAAAATTAAATCTGCAGAATTCAATAACATTTTAAAAGATTTATTTGAATGCCGTGGTGATAAAGAAATCAATAAAAGATTAGAAATCTATTATGGCCCAGCAGGAACTGGTAAAACAACAGAAGCAATTAATTTATACCCTGATGCAAATGTCACTGTATGTAATGAATTAATGGACTCAGACTCTATCATGAAAGTATTTGATTTCAATGATGAAAATGGAAATCCTGTATTCAAACCAAGTCAATTGCAATTAGATATGATAGCCGGTAGGCCCCATATACTTGACGAAATGAATCTACTTCCACTTAATACTTTAAGATTTTTACAAGGTATTTTAGATAGTAAAGAAAAGATAAATTATGAAGGTAAAGAAATTGTAATTGCTGATGGATTTAAAATTATTGGAACAATGAACCTGGTTGTAAATGGACAAGTATTTAGTTTACCTGAACCTATAGTTGACCGTGCGCAAGTATTAAAAGAATACAATGCAGATGAAAACTTACTTGCTAACTTTGCATTTTAGAAGTTAGCAAGTAAAGGAGGTTAGAATATGGTAAGTTTAGAAAAAGTAAAAGAAATATTAAATACATTACCTATTGGTTATTATTTAGGTCGTAAAATATTATTAACAATTGATAACTCTATGGAGAGCTATTATGATTCATTTAATGATACTATAAACATTGGTTATCAATTACTACCTTGTGCAAATGAAGATTATGATGCATCTGTTGAAGAAGTTGAAATAGATATAAGATGTATGCTATACCATGAAATATCTCATGTCTTAGTAACACCTAAAAATCTCTATACTTTTAATAAAGAATATGTTGCAAGACATTTAGAAGAATTAAATAAAGACTATAGTAATAGATTTAGAAAATTATCAAATAATGATTCACATGCTATTTTAAATGTATTTGAAGATGAACGTATTGAAACAATATTTGGAGCATATTTTTTGAATGTTGATTTTAAAGCAAATGTTAGAAAGGTCAATCATTATGAAGGATGGGTTGAACCTAAAGATACAATGCAAGCATTTTATCAAATAGTAAGATATAATGAAGGACCAAAAGAATTTGTAGAAAAAGTATTTCGTATTATTAAAGATAATTTAGAAATAAGTTATGTTGAAAATTATATTGTTGAAGTAATGAACTTATATTTTAAAATTGAAGATTATTATAAAACAGAAACTACACCTACAGAAGAAAAAGAAGCTCTGAGTCCTAAAGTAGCATTTGGTGATGGTACAAAAGGTGATTCTGTTGATGGTAAGATTAGTATGCCAGACAATACTGAATTTGAAGAATCTGAAAAATCTGAAGAAACTCCAAAAAGTAAAACTGCAATTACTGAAAAAGAAATTGAAGAACTTATTGAAGAACTTGAAGAATATATTAAAACAATTAAGCCAGAAAAACTTACTCCTAATACATACAATGATTATATTAATAAATCTTTAGAAAAGAAAGTTAATGAAATTATTGCAAATGCAAAAAGAAAGAAAGGATTAAGTGCATCAAGTTATCAATCATATTATGGAAAAGTAAATCCAAAATATATTGGTAGAAAACGAATTGAAACTTATAAGTGGGCCGATAAATCATTAAATGGTGAAAAATCAGGAACTAGTAAAATTCAATTGAATCTATTTGTTGATACTTCTGGAAGTTTCTCTAGCAGTGAAACTAAAATAAATCAAATCTTAATGGCTTTAAACAACCTACAAAAGAAAAATAAAGATATTGTTTGTAGACTTGTGACTATGGGTGATAAAAACAAATTAGAACCAAAATTAAGAGCTGTACACTGTTGTCATGGTAATTATTTACTAAACGAAATAATTGATATTTATAAACAATGCCAAGGCCGTGGTAATACAAATTACAATATTGTTGTTTTTGATGGAGATGCTCAATCATTTGATTCATGGTCTCATGATAAAATCATAAAAGAAAGAAAATTAAATGAAAAAGCATGGTCAGCTTGGAACCATCCAAACTGCGTAATTATATCCGACCCTGGAAATCAAAATGAGTTTGATAAATGGTCACCATCTGCAAAAAGAATTTATACATATAATTATACAAGTGAACTTGAAGACAATGTTATTAAAGCATTGAAAATGTTGATTAAATAAAATATTAGAACCTCATTAATTGAGGGTCTAATAGGCAGGATGAGAGAACTTACTAACCTCACTCTTTCATCTTGTCTCTTAGGCCCTCAATTAATCAAATAAGAAAGGAGATATTATGATTGATTTATTAGAATATATTGATAAAAATAATGATGTTATTAACCAGTTTTTTAATGAACCTATTGAAAAAGTTATTTATGTTCCAACTACAGATTTACTTGATATAATATGTAAAATATTTAATAAAACAGGGGAAACTTTATCATCTGGTAGCTCATATAATCTTAAATACTTGCAAGATAAATATCCAGGAAAATTATGCCTTAGTAATACCAATCATTATGGAGATAAACCTCATTATATATCATATGGATACGAAATAATAGAAGCAAAAGACTTTATAAATAAATGTTTTGTTTGGGCTATACTAAAACAAGACTGTATAATAATTGATTTAGGAAATGAAAATGCCAAAAAATTTTTACTAAATTTAGTTAAAGAGTATCCAATAGACTGGACTAAATATAAGTGCCCAGATGAGTTAGTTGAACAATTTCAATATTTTGTTAAAAGGAATGCTGAGGCGAGCTTTTTTACTAATTCATTAAATGGTCGTAAAATAGATGAATATAAAAAATTTAAATTATTATAAAGAAAGAAGGAAATATGTTATATAAAGAACAATTAGAAAAATTTAATAATGAATTTAAAATTACTGTTTGGCAATTGGTATCAATAAATGAAGTAGCATCATTCTTTTCAAAATTAGATGATAAAACTTTTGAGCACGTTTGCGATTTTGTTTATGACTGGATTATAAATTCTGATATGCAAAGTTATGAGCTATGCCAATTAATTCAAGATTGTATCAATGATAAAGAATTTACATGGAATGACTTTGAAAATAATTGGAATGTAATTATTGATAAAATCAATAGGAGAATTTAAAAATGACTAAAGAAACTTTTAAAACAAGTTTAATGGAAGCTATTGAAGAAAAAGATGGCTATGTTGAAGATGATGAATTGGATTTATTTTTAGATTTAAATTGGTCAGAATTCAAAGATAATCTTGAAAATTGGGCCTATTCTGATTTTACATATTTTGCAAGAGAAACTGCTGCGTATGGTTTTTGGATAGCAGTTGAAGAATTTGATTTTAACTTACCACCTGAAGACAAATATGAAAATTAAAGACTGATATTTGGTCTATATCATATTTATAATTATTAAAAGATAAATTATTAAAATAAATAACTAAATATGGTATAGACCAAATTTAAAGCTAGAAAGGAAATATAATTATGAAACATTACTTCTTAATTGAAACAACTATTAATGAATGGGATACTTGTTATGAATATATTGCTGATACTTTAGAAGAAGCAAAAGCACATATTATGGAATTCAATGATTGGTATTGTATGAGAGGAACTTGCACTATTATAGAAGTAGATAGTAGAATGCATAAGATAAAAGAATATAGATATCGAGAAGGTAAGCTAGTAAAAAATTGGTAGAGAAAGGAAATATAATTATGAGTACTTACGTAAAATACAAAGAAGTAATGTATCCAATTACAGAAGAAGACATAAAGAAAATTGGATTTGATAATTTTGAAGATTACTGGGATACTTTTAGTTGGAACTATCAAGAGAATGATAACTTCGAACTTCAATACCCTATTACAGAAATTGATGATAAATGGGTAGGTAATTATTATCTTTGTTATATTCTAGAATATGAATGGGGTTGCAATAGTAATGACTTTGGTAAAAACAGATTATTAACACCAACTGAGCAGGCTAAGTATAAAGAAATCTTTAGTAAAAAACTCAAAGATGTAGAACCATTGAAATTTAAGTTAGTCGAATTCTGTTATTATAATGCCTGCGATGCGCCAGATTATTATTTAAAAGAAGATACAGATAATTTTAATAAGGAAATATAAATATGAAAAAACTTTATACTCTATTAATAAAAAAGACTCATTATGGATACCCAGTTTTGCTACAAGTATCTTTTAATAAAGATGAACTTGAAGAAATAGTTAAGAGTTTAAACCAATATAAACATTTTCCTGCTAATGCTTACGTAGAAGAAGTAAATGAATATATGATTGAACATTACTTTCCAGAAAAAAATCATTTTTAGAAAGGAGATATAATATAAATATGGTTTATGATAAGTTATATCCATGGCAAAAAAAGTTAGTTGATAAAATAAAGGATAAAGATTCCTACGGGTTATTTCTCGAGTGCGGATTAGGCAAAACGATCCTCAGTTTAGCTCTCGCTGAAATAAATAATTGTGACAAAATAATGGTTATTACATTAACTTCTAAAGTCATGGAATCAGATACATCCAGTTTTGAAGGATGGTCGGCACATCTAAATCCTGCTCATAAATTTATTAGGGTAACTAAAGAATCAAAAAAGATTGTTTTTGATTCTGCTCCTACTACTATCATTACTAATTATGAATATCTATATAGTAGAAAAAGTAAACGAGTAGAATTGAGAAATGAATTCCAAGAATTTATTAAATCTTGTAAAGGCCAAAATGTTTGTTTAATATTGGATGAATCCCATGAAGTTAAAAATGGTTCGTCGCTACAAGCAAAAGCCGTAGCTAAACTTAAAAGTCTACTAAAAATAAATGCTAATGTATTCAAATTATATTTATTAACTGGAACTCCATTCACAAGAGATTGTAGTGATTTACATAATCAATTAAAACTACTTGGAATGGATAAAAGTAAGACTTGGTTTATTGATGAATTCTGTGTCAGAGATAAAAAAAGAGGATTACTTGAATGGCAACAACCAATTATTGGAACTAAAAATGAAGATGAGTTGTTTGATTTAGTACATCAATATGCAGTAACAATTGAATCAAAAGATGTACTTGACCTACCAGAGCAAGTGTTTAATCATATCATAATACCATCAAGTGAAAGTTTTATTAAATTAACATCTGAGAAGTTAGATCATAAACCAAATTTATATTATCGAAATCTAACATATCCTAAGACTACATATTTAGCTGATACCCCAGGGGCCCTATGGTTAAGAGCAAGACAAATAAATATTGGTTTTCAAGGTAATAAAGAAGATTGTATTTGGTACAATCGAGATAGACTTAATACATTAAAAGAATTCCTATCTAAGCATCCTGATAACTATGTCTTATTTTATAACTATGTTCCTGAGTTATTAGATATATTTGATATATGTGAAGAATTAGATTATAAGATTGATGTCTTTTCAGGTGATATAAAATCATTAGTTTATTATGACAAATATGCAGGGATGTCGCTTGCTGATAAAACTGCCAACAAAAAAAGAATAATTCTATCTAATTTCGCATCCGGTTCCACTGGTAAAAATTGGCAAGCATATAATAAATGTATTCTATTTAGCTTACCTATATATAAAGATTGGGCTCAAGGAATAAAAAGGTTGCATCGTGATGGTCAAAAAGATAATGTTATATACTATGTCTTTAGATCGAATAATTGGTTAGATAACCAAATGTTTGAAAGTTTAATGAATAAAAAAGATTACAATGAAGATTTGTTTAAAGAAGGATTATCAAAATGGAATCAAGAAGAATTGGAAAATACATAGTATATTCAAATGGCCAAATATTTGATGATAACTATAAATGTTATGTTAAACCAAAAATTAAAAATAATAAGTATGAAGAAGTTAAATTGTTCTTATTAAATAAATATACCAATTTCTGTGTTCATAGAATAGTTGCCCAATTGTTCCTTCCTAATTTTGATTCTACCAAAAGAGTAATCCATAAGGATGGCGACATTTATAATAACGATATTTCAAATTTAGAACAATTAACTGAGAGTGAATTCAAGACTAAACTAGCAGCAGATAGTATTCCTGATTATCAAGTCAAATCATATGACCCATATAATATGATTACTAATGAATTTAATAGTTTATCCGAAGCTGCATTATATCTTATATCTATAGGAATAGAAGATAGTATAGATAAAATAAAAGTCTCTATCTTTAATGCTACAGATGATAGTGATGAAACGGCTTACGGTTATAAGTGGTATAGTGTATAATATAAATATAATAGGAGGAGTATATGAGTAGATTAGAAAATAGTTGTAATACTACTGTATGTATTAGACATAAATGTCCTTTAAAGGGAACAACCATTTTATGTAATGCTGCTTTTGGTAATCAGGATTTATCATTTAAAGATATTATAGCCGAAATAGAATCAGAAATAGCAAGAGTTAAAAAACAAGGTGAAAAAGAAAATAAAAATCAAAAACCAAATTAACCGCTCTGATGATATAATTGAAATTAATATTCGTGCGAAGGATCATTTAGAATCCCAAATTAAGTATCCTTCAAAAAAGATTGAACTAAAAAAATTTAAAAAAGAAAAATATAAAAATAAATGGGAGGACGATTAATGGATTTAGGAGCATACCAAAATATTGATAGCTTAGGTAGTATCTTAAAAGATAATGGTATTGTTATTAGTAGACTTCGTGGTCTTAGATTAATGTCTAAAGAAGAAAAAGTTTCAAATGAAGAATTAAATGAAGAAATAAAAGCTGCTCAAGTTACTTATGCATATGGAGTTTTAACAAAAGATTTTAATTATAATACTCACCCTGCATTTATTTATGACGATGAAGGTAATGTAGTAGATATTGATTTAAATAAAGTTCACGGTAAAACTAAAAAAGACATTCGTTTCGAATGGAAAAAAATAGAAAAAGCATATAAAGTAGTTTATAATATGTATAATAGTTATGTTGGTAAGAATGTTTTATATGTTCACGCACGTCAAGGTGGCGGTAACAGACGATTTTATCCAATCGATACAGCTCATCCAATGTATTTAGCAGATATTGATGATCCATTTGATGATACATATTGTGACATTTATTATGATTTAGACAAAGCAAAGGAGGCCAAATAATGTCTAATACTAAAGAAAAGCCTATTAAAACTACGACAATCAGAGGAACAAAGCTTGGTGATACTACAACAATAGTAGTTGGTTTAGATGGAAATGTAAGAGTTGTAAAAGGTCAATGTTAAATAGGAGGTAAATATGAGAGATTTTAACATCGTAATTAAGAACAAACAAAAGATTGAAAAGTTAGGTTGGATTATTACTCCAAATGATAATGGTGATTGGATACTGATGACATTTACTCCAAATTGTAGAACTGATTATTTAAAATTACCAAACAGATATTTTTTAAATGAGTTGTATTATATTATTGATAATTATACTATTAATGGATATATTGATGATGCCATTGATGGACTAAAGAAAAAGTACAATTATCTTAAACCAAATTATGAAGTTCTATTAAATGATGCTAAATGGTTTAAAGAACAGTTAGATATGCTATACAACACTTTAAAGGATGCCAATGGCTTTGATGAAATCGAAGATGATGAAGATGATGAAGATGAGGAATCTGAAGATGAGCCAGACGCCAGAGGCAAAGCTAAAAAAGAAGATAATTGATTACGTTAAAAAATTACAATCCAATGGTGTAAAAATATATATGGAGCCCCGTATTGTTGGTGGTTATACCTATAGAAAAGGGGTTCCTGATTATTGGATTGTATTAAACGGCGAGCATATCGAAATAGAAGTTAAGCGTGAAGATGATGGTGTGCTATCAACGATGCAGCTTGAATACCAGCGTTATTTTAAAGATCTTGGAATATCATGTTTTGCAATAGATTCATTAAAAGAATTCCAGTCAATTATTGAAGCAAAGATGTTAAGATATCATTTAGAAAATGATATTACATAGAAAAAGAACTAGACCGTTGCAAAAGCCTAGTTCTTCAAATAAGGAAAGAGATAATATATAAAATGAAACTTAAATTTTAATGTGATTTAGCGATGAATGAGAAATCCATATTTGGGTATTCTTTCGCAGGTTTATTAGGATTATCAATTTCTAAATCATCATTTAATTTATATAATTTAATGTCAGTAAAATACATATCGACTCTACCATCTCTAGAATCATAACCAGTATTATACTCATTAAATATATCGGCACAATGTGGAATAGTTAATTCTAAGAATTTTCTAACTTCTTTTTCTGATAAAAGATGATCAAAATTAAGCTCATTATAATCTAATCCACACCATTCTTGCATATACATTTCTGCCCAATCAGTTCCTTTAAGTGAATTCTCAACATCAAAAGATAAGAAGTAATGATCTTTAACAGAATCATCTAGCTCAGTATCATCTTCATCATCAAAATCTTCAACTGCAATACCCATATTATTATGAATAGAAAAATCTTTAACATAACCTTCACTAATTAATTCTTCTAAACTCATGTCTAATAATTCGCCTCTAGCTTCATATTCGGAATCAGCAATAATTTCAATATTCTTAATCCAAACATCTACATCAATATCGTAAGTATATTTTTTCATAATATATAAGCTCCTTAATTGTTATTATATTTATTATAAGATTGTTCAAATGTTTCACCAGTTGTTTTATACCATAAGTCTTCATCCTTACCATAAGGTTTCTTATAGTTAATTCTCATGTCTGGTTTAAACACTTTGATTGGATCTAAATCAGAATCAAGCACAGCAGGTTTAATAAATTTAATTGCAACTGTATCACCATAACTTAAATCAACATCTTTGAACATAAAGTTATTTTGTGGTAAATAATAATCAACAATAAATTTACCAACCTTAGATAAGACCGATCTGCATTCCTCTTCTGAATCAGAATATACTGATAGATCTTCTTCTAAACTTAATCCTAAATTTTGAAGGCAGTCAAAGAAGTTATATTCATTAGAAGGAATCCTGTTACCTTTTGGGCTGTTGATAAAAAATTGAATTTTGTCGCAGCAACAATAATACTCATCATCTGAATCATGAGTTAATTTATTTGGGTCATAAAAATATTTTTTGAAGATTTCAGAAGGAGAATACTTTTCGAATTCATTAACAGAATCTTTTTTGACTTTACCTGACTCTGCTTCCTTCTCTTCTTTCTCTGATAAGTTTTTAACTTCACGAGAATAAATACCAACCCAGTTTAAAAGTTTATTTCCTTGGCGAAGCTCAATATCTAATCGTCCAGTATCCCAAACTTTTTTAAGTTCCTCATCTGTATATTTAAGTTGAGTGTTGACATACTTTTTAAATTCTTTATATGCTTGTGTTGCATCTTTAAATTTTTTTATCGAGTACCAAGTAAACACATCATCATTGAATGTGCCGAGATAAATTTCATAAACATCAGAATTAGTTTTTATTTCTTTTTTCTTATTTATTTTTTCTGGCATAATTTTCTCCTTAAAATTTTACAAGATTATTATATCATAAAAAAATAAATTTGTATACTAAAATTTAGAAAAAAATAATTTTTTAGAGTTTTTAGCATTTTGCAATTTTCGCAATTTTTTTCTCAAAAATTTGAGGTCTCCAGAACGTCAATGAAAATCGCCCCCGGGGCCCTAAATTCATATATATTTTTATTTCTTATTTTCATTTACATTCTGACAAAAAAATATTTTTTTATTTTCTTCTTTTTAAATAATAAATAAAAAAATAAATAAATAAAGCGGTGTCTCCAGAAAGTAAATGAAAAATTGGAAAAAGGTTTATGATGGTCAAATTAGATTTTAAATTTTTTGTCAGAAAGTCAATTCATTTTCATTTACATTCTGGAGGCTAAGTGTCCAGAACGTCAATGAAATGCCACTGACATTCTGAAGGCAACTGTGTGTTTCGTTGACATTCATGCGCTTTTGTCAGAAAGTAAGTTCGTAGTATAGGAAATATTCAGTTAGTAAGATTCCGCACTACGTTTCCAGAATGTCAACGAAATTAGATTCTTCTTACCGTCTTACGACCGGCTTTAAGAATAACGGCTTATTATTGTTATTGTTTATAATATAATAAATGTATAATTATGAAGGAGTTAGTATGAATATAACAGAGTTTTATAATAGATTAAGTCTTATAAATAATAAGATATGTATGTATGATGGTCCTTGTGTATGTAAACCAAATTATGATACATTTGTATATTATGATAGTGGTACAGGCAGTAAGCATGAAATAGAAGTGCCAAGTTTACCATATTTAAAAATAAAAGATTATAGATTCATTGTAAGTAATATAGAGCAATTTAAGTATTTATATTGTTTAATGACTTCATTTAATTACGGTCCAGAATTTTATAATTTTCATCGTTCTTATTCAATAGACGATTATTTAGAACTATTTAAAAAATTTAAATATTTTGGTTGTTATTTTAGATTAGATAGTATGAGTATAACATTGCAAACGCATATAATTAAAGATGACAATGATTTAAAAGATTACATTGGAAATCAATCAGTATATACAAAAATAATTAAATTGGAAGGATAATTTATGTCGTTAAAAGAATACTATAAAGATTTATTTCTTATTAATAATAAAGTATATAAGTTTGATTATAAAGATGATAAAACTGGATATTTGTATTTTTATTCTTTTGATACATACTCAGAAGAATTATTATATGCACCTAAAAAATATTTAGAAATAAACCCATTTATTAAACGTAAAGATAATATTTATAAATTAGACGAGTGTGCATTTATTATACAAAATACAAATCAATTAGAATATGTATATAATTTAATTAGCCTATTTAAAAATGAACGCGATCCAATAGTTGATATTCAACATCAATATAGCCTTTCAGATTATAATGAAATTTTTAAAAGTCATAAATACTTGATTTGTGAATTTACATTAGTATCAGATTATTTTACCAGAGATGATAAATATATATTGCTAGTAATAAGCGGCGATGCTATAGATGATATCGGTTTAGCGGCTTTTATAGAAAATCATAAAGATCTTAAATTTATTAAAATTGAAGGATAAATAAAATGAAAAATGATAGATTAGTATGGTATGTATTATTTAGTATATTGTTTTTAATAATTTTGTTTATCGCATTATTAGTAAAATAAGAAAGGAGTTAAATATGACAAGACATGAGTTAAGGCTATTATTTAATAGAATTATATTTGTTGATAATAAATTAAAACTAACTGATTCAGTTACAGAATCAAATGTATATTCACTACGCCATATTCATTTTGTTATAAATAATATTGATCAATATGAGTATATATTTAATTTGACTAAAGATATAAGACATTTACCAGAATTTAAAGAAATTAAATTTGCTATATTTAATTCTAAAACTAAACCATTAAGTGATTTTAATGAATCTGATAAATACTACAAAATAGCATGGTTTGATTATGATGGTGATGATACTATTATATTGAGGTGTAGCATTCAATCATATGACGATGAACTATTA
>JAEIGA010004807.1_pt1 | contig 20809 bp, 13 predicted proteins | sample 9270691 | NCBI WGS metagenome assembly JAEIGA01 (sample SAMN17057246, study PRJNA624740) | gut metagenome | biome: biome; isolation source: fecal sample | host: Bos grunniens | place: China: Xizang | collected 2019 | reverse complement strand
ATTTAGAACTAAAAACGAATTGTTTATAAAAAGACAAAACACGATATATGGACAAACAAATGAGAATAGTATATATGGGAACACCAGAATTTGCGGTGGAACCATTGAGAAGATTGGTTGAGGGCGGATACAATGTGGTAGGCGTAATCACTATGCCAGACAAACCTGCAGGTAGAGGTTACAATTTGCAACCTTCTGCAGTGAAGGTTTATGCTGAGGAGGCAGGGCTAAACATTTTGCAACCTGTAAACTTAAAAGATGAAGAATTTCTTGCAGAACTAAGAGCCTTAAAAGCAGATTTGCAGATAGTAGTAGCATTTAGAATGCTTCCAGAAGTGGTTTGGAATATGCCAGAGCTTGGCACTTTTAACCTACACGCTTCCCTACTCCCACAATATAGAGGTGCAGCTCCTATCAACTGGGCAGTAATAAACGGTGAAACAGAAACAGGCGTAACCACATTTTTCCTAAAACACGAAATAGACACCGGCAACATTATTTTGCAAAGAAAAATCTCTATTGAGCCAACAGACAATGTGGGCATAGTGTACGACAAACTAATGAATATAGGTGGAGATTTGGTAATAGAAACTGTGGATAGAATCATTGATGGTAATCTAGAAACTACCCCACAAGACGAAAGCATTGAACTAAAACCTGCTCCAAAAATATATAAAGATACTTGCAAAATAGATTGGAACAAGACTTCTGTGGAAATTCACAATCTTGTGAGAGGTTTGTCGCCATATCCTGCTGCATTTACCATGGTAAAAGACGACAAAGACAGAGAACTAGGGCTAAAAGTGTTTGAAACAGAGATACTTGACGAAAAATCAGACCTTCCTGCTGGAACACTTATTTCTGATGGTAAGACACTAAAATTTGCTACTGCAGATGGTGTTTTAAGGCTGATTAAAGTGCAATTGGCAGGTAAGAAGGCGATGATGGCAGAAGATTTATTAAGAGGAACGAATTTAAAATGATAGATAACGAGACTAAAGAGAGAATTTTAGCGGCTGCCAAGATAGAAGAAGTGGTAGGCGATTTTGTAAAGTTGCACCGTAGTGGGTCCAATTTAAAGGGTTTGTGTCCTTTTCACGAGGAAAAAACACCATCTTTTATGGTCTCACCATCAAAAAACATTTGCAAATGCTTTGGTTGTGGCAAAGGTGGCACTCCCGTAAACTTTATAATGGAGAAAGAGCACCTTACCTTTCCTGAGGCACTACGCTACTTGGCAGACAAATATCATATCGAAATAAAAGAAAAAGAGCTCACATCGGAGGAAATGAGGGCTCAGAGTATGCGAGAAAGTATGATGCAAGTGAACAAATTTGCTGCAGAATACTTTGTAAGAACTCTTTGGAACACCGATGAAGGCAAATCTGTGGGGCTATCATACCTAAGAAGTCGTGGCATAACAGACGAAATGATTAAGAAATTTAAAATCGGTTATTGTCCTGACAGATATAGTGCCTTTTACGATGAAGCTGTGAAAAGTGGTTTCGACCCTAAGGTTTTAACCGAAGTGGGTCTGTGCACAAAAGGCGAAAAGCACACCACAGACCGCTTTAGAGGCAGAGTGATATTCCCTGTGCATAGTATTTCTGGTAGAGAAGTGGCATTTGGCGGTAGAGCGCTGAAAATGGATGAAAAAACAGCCAAATATGTAAACTCTCCAGAGTCTCTTATTTACCATAAAAGCAACGAACTTTACGGTATATACTTCGCCAAAAACGAGATAGTAAAGAAAGATAATGTTTATTTGGTAGAAGGCTATACTGACGTAACCTCTATGCATCAATCTGGCATTGAAAACGTGGTAGCATCTTCTGGCACCTCGCTCACATATGGTCAAATAAGCATGATTCACCGTTTTACATCAAATATCACAGTGCTCTACGACGGCGACTCTGCAGGCATTAAGGCTTCGCTTAGAGGTATCGACATGCTACTTGAGCAAAATATGAATGTGAAAGTGCTTCTACTTCCCGACGGAGAAGACCCTGACTCATTTGCTCGTAGCAGAAATGCCTCAGATTTAATGGAATATATGGAGAAAAATCAGAAGGACTTTATTGCATTTAAGTGTGAACTTGCCCTTGCAGAAGCAGGGAACGACCCTATCAAACGTTCAAATCTAATTAACGATATTCTGCGCTCTATCTCTGTGATTCCAGACGAAATAAAGCGTTCTGTGTATATTCAAGATTGTCAAACACGTTTTGGCATTAAGCTTGAAACACTTACCCAAAGTGTAAAGAAGATTATAACAGAAAAGAACCAAAATGCAAAACCACAAGCTTCATTAGAGGAAAATACACCTAAAAAAGATGTTCCATATACATTTCTTCAAGAAAGAGAACTTCTAAAACACATAATAAATTATGCACTTGTACCTATTGAGTTTGTTACTCCAGACGAGGTTATAAAAGTACCTGTGGTAGAATATGTGGCATTTATGAAGGAGAATGGAATTATTTCATTCACATACGATTTGCACAATAAAATTTGGGAATATATTCTAGAAAGTGAAACTTCAGACCTAAGAAATGCATTCCTCAACCATTCCGACAAGGAAATACAAGACTATACATTCTCACTTATTGAGGACAAATATGAAATACATAAAGAAAATATAGAAATAACACCAGAGCAACTTTCTTTAAAATTGTCGTCTATTATACCTCAACTAGTATTTGGATTGGAGTTAAGAATTGTAGAGGGCAGACTAAAAGAAATAAAGAATTCTATTTCTATTGCCTCGCGCGTGCCAGGAGCAGACGAACAAATTCTTGCACTAATGAAGGAGCAAAGCGAGCTCAATGCCAAGAAGAAAAAAGTAGCAGCAGACCTTGCAAACTGTAAACTTAAAAGATTAGAGGTGTAATTAGTGAGGAGTTAATTAATTATATAGATTAAATGTGTAAAGTAAATAGAAATTCCAATCCTCCGCCCTTGCGGTTTTTGGCAGAAATACGACCTTGGTGGAAGTGAATTGCGTTTTTCACAATAGAAAGACCTAGACCTGTGCCACCAAGCTTTCTAGAACGACCTTTATCTACACGATAAAAACGGTCGAATATTTTACTTAGGTGCTTACCATCTACCCCTACTCCATTGTCTGCTACAGAAAAGTATAGATATTCAGAGTCGCTCCTATAACACTCAATAGAAATTGTAGTGCCCACACCAGCATACAAAATGCTATTATCTATTAAGTTTCTGAATATTGAATAAATTTGAAGAGTATTCCCCTTAATAATAAGTTCCTCTGGAAGAGTTGTTTCTATATGCATATTTTTTTCTTCCAAAGCCAAAGAAACGTCTTGCTTCACACCATTTACAAGCTCTGAAATGTTTATGTCCACCATTTCAAAACTATCGCTAGACTCGTCTAGTTTGTTTAGCATAGAAATATCTTGAAGAAGATTTGTTAGCCTAACAGCCTGAGTATGACATCTTTCTATAAAGAACATCTTCTTTTCTTCATCCATATTAGGATTGTTTATTAGAGTCTCGGTGAAACCTAAAATACTACTAATAGGAGTCTTTAGCTCGTGTGACACATTTTGTGCCAACTGTTTCTTTAAGATTGCTTGATCTTCTTCTGTGGTTATATCATCAATTGTTATCTCAAAACTTTTATCTGCAAATATTACACAAGTAACAACAAAGTGATAATCGTTTTTAGAGAAACGCACCTCTATAGAATCTGTTTCTTTAATTTCGTCTACTTGTTTATTATCTAGAAATTCTACAATCTCACTTATTTCTGGCAATTCAAAAATAAATTCAGAATACTTCACCTTTTCATCGGAAATCATATTTAGAAGCTGAATGAAAAGTTCGTTAGAGCTTGTTTCCTTTCTATAAGGAGAGAAAACAGCACGCCCACGAGTAGAAAATTGAAGGTGAGTTCTAAGTTTTTCCCTTTCCATATAAAGGGATTCTTTGGTTTTTTCCCAACGTTTTGAGTTTTCTATAGCCAAACGTTTTGCCAAAATATAAAACAAAACACTAGCGATAATAGCACTAATTGTGAAAATGATGTAGGTATCACCTCTATGAAAATATCCAAAAATAAGACCTGCTGTGTATATCAATAATATACACACAAAATAGGAGAATATTTTTTTATTTAATTTTTTCATAAGCTGCGCTTATAATTCTAACTTTTTATTTGTTTTAACATCCTTGCCGTACTCATTCCTGTGATTGGATGCCTTAGTTTTGGAGCAATTTCTGCAAGAGGTTCTAGTACAAACTGTCTTTTATGCATTCTAGGGTGTGGCAGAGTGAGCCTTTCCGTGGCAAGTTGCATATTATTGAAATATAGAATATCTATATCAATAAGTCTGTCACTATAGTTTAAGTTCACACTTTTTGTAGTGCGACCAAGTTCTCTTTCAATCTCCTCGCACACATCCAATAGCACGTAAACATCTAGTGTGGTCTCTAAAGAAAGAGCAATATTTACAAAACTATTTTCAGATATGAACCCATCTGGTGCGGTTTCATAAAATGAAGAAACGGCAAGCACCTCGCCTGCCCTTTCCTTTAGTAATTCTATTGCTTTGTTTAGGTTTCCAGACTTATCGCCCAGATTGCTTCCCAAACTTAGATACGCCTTACTTATTTGCGCGTTTTCTTTCAATTTCATCTAAAATAATCTTTCTTAGACGGATAGATTGTGGAGTAATTTCCACATATTCGTCTTCCTTAATATATTCTAGAGCTTCTTCCAAGCTAAATACGATTGGAGGCACAATTTTAGCCTTTTCGTCTGAGCCTGAAGCACGCATATTTGTTAGTTTTTTAGATTTTGTTACGTTGATAACAAGGTCACCTTCTTTTGCGTGTTCACCTACCACTTGACCTGCATAAACCTCATCTTGAGGGAACACAAAGAATTTACCTCTATCTTGAAGTTTATCAATAGCGTAAGCAAAGGCAGTACCTGCTTCCATCGCAATCATAGAACCATTTACACGACGAGCAATTTCACCTTTATGTGGAGCATAATCAATAAAACGGTGAGCAATCACAGCCTCACCTGCAGTTGCAGTAAGTAGATTGGTACGAAGACCAATAATACCACGAGAAGGGATGTGGAACAATAAGTGAATACGGTCGTTTTTGCTTTCCATACTTACGATTTCGCCCTTACGTGCAGAAACAAGCTCAATAACCTTACCAGAAGTTTCTTCTGGAACGTTTACGCTAAGTTCTTCGATTGGTTCACATTTCACTCCGTCGATTTCTTTGATAATTACTTGTGGCTGACCCACTTGTAGTTCGTAACCCTCACGACGCATAGTTTCGATAAGCACAGAAAGGTGAAGCACACCACGACCATACACGTGCCAAATATCACAAGACTCTTCTTTTTGCACACGTAGAGCAAGGTTTTTGTCTAGCTCTTTGATAAGTCTTTCGTGAATGTGACGAGAAGTTACAAATTTACCTTCTTTACCAAAGAAAGGAGAGTTATTGATGGTAAACACCATACTCATTGTAGGCTCGTCGATAGCAATTGGAGGAAGTGGTTCTGCATTTTCCACATCGCAAATGCTGTCTCCAATATCAAAACGATCTAAACCAATGATGGCACAGATTTCGCCAGAAGACACTTCGCTCACCTTTTGTTTACCGAAACCTTTAAACACGTTTAACTCTTTGATACGGCATTTGTGAGAAGTGCCATCGCGATGCGCAATAAGAATATCTGTATTTTCTTTGATAGTACCACGGTGAACTCTACCAATGGCAATACGACCCACGTATGAAGAATAGTCAAGCGAGGTAATAAGCATTTGTAGAGGGCCTTCTAGTTGTTTTGGAGCAGGAATGTGCTCAATAATTGCATCTAGAAGTGGGTAGATATTGTCTGTTTGATTTTTCCAATCTGTTGACATCCAGTTTTGTTTAGCAGAACCATACACCACAGGGAAATCAAGTTGTTCTTCTGTAGCATCAAGGCTAAACATTAGGTCGAACACAGCTTCGTGCACTTCGTCTGGACGACAGTTTGGTTTGTCTACCTTGTTGATAACAACAATAGGTTTAAGACCAATTTCAATAGCTTTTTGAAGCACAAAACGTGTTTGAGGCATAGGTCCCTCGAAAGCATCTACAAGTAGCAATACGCCGTCAGCCATATTAAGCACGCGCTCTACTTCACCACCGAAGTCGCTGTGCCCTGGGGTATCAATAATATTGATTTTTGTTCCTTTGTAGTCGATAGACACGTTTTTAGAAACAATAGTTATACCTCTTTCTCTTTCTAAGTCGTTGTTGTCTAGGATTAATTCACCTGCCTTTTCGTGATCTCTAAACAGCGCTCCTGCCACTAACATTTTATCAACTAAGGTAGTTTTTCCGTGGTCAACGTGAGCTATAATAGCTATGTTTCTAATGTCTTGCATATCGTTTTTTGTATTTTGAGTACAAAGGTACAAAAAAGTTAGGAGTTAGGAGTTAGGAGTTAGGAGTTTTTTCTATTTTGCAATCCTTTATTAGTGAACTTTATAAAAAATGTTAAAAATTTTTATCTATTAAACTTTATTTTATTTCCGTAGTCTATTTTTGTGCTATGAAACGTTTAATTATAAATTTAATTATTTTACTGGGCGCAACAACTTCATTTGCCCAAGAGTACGTCGTTACAGGAAAGATTATCGACGGCAACAATCTAAAACCTTTTGAGTATGTAGATGTTACTATTTATGACAATAGTGGCAGTAAAATCATAACAGGTGGATTTTCAGACATTGACGGAGAATTTAACATAGAAGTGGGAAAAGGTTCTTACATGCTTAAAGCCTCTTTTATGGGATACAAAGACTTCGAAAAACGCTTCACTACAAGCGAAGAAAAAGAAGTAAAAATAGGTCGTATAGTACTTAAAGAAGACTCTAAACGACTAGACGAGGTAAACGTAGTAGGGCAAAAATCTGGGATGACACTAGAAATTGATAAAAAAGTATTCAATGTATCACAAACCATTGTGGCAGAGGGTGCTTCCGCATCTGAACTTTTAGAAAATATTCCATCTGTTGAAGTGGATACAGAAGGCAACGTATCGCTACGCAACAACTCATCTGTAGAAGTCTGGATAAATGGTAAACCATCTGGACTTTCAGGTGCAGATAGAGGTCAGGTGTTAGAAATGATTCCTGCAGAAAGTATTGAAAAAGTAGAACTTATCACAAATCCATCTGCTAAATATAACCCAGAAGGTTCTGTAGGCATCATTAATCTTGTGCTTAAAGAGAATAGAAAAGGTGGATATTTTGGTAGTGTTTCGCTTGGAGCAAACTATAGAGAAGGCAACCCTTATCCAGGTGGAAATCTTGGTTTAAATTTCACTTATAGCGACCCTAAATGGGATGTATTTTTAAATGCTTCTGCTAGACACAATGTGAGACATAACGAAAACTACAATCTAAGAACTTCATGGACTGAATCTGGAGATACCACTCACCTAAACCAATACAATCAAAGAAAAAATATGCATAGCAATGCATTTTTAAGAGCTGGTTTCACATATCATATAGACGAAAAAAATGATTTTGGCATAAGTGGTATGGGTGTGGCAGGTATAAACAAATCTAATAATCAGATTTTCTATCATCACCTAAATCAAGCTTTAGACACAACACAATATCGTATTAGAACTACAGGTAACGAAGGTATAATGAGTTTCTATAACGCTGCTGTGGACTATAAACACATATTCAAAAAAGACAAAGAAGAAATCACTGCTAATTTTAATTATTTCGGTTCTTATAGAGAAAACAAAAGTGATTATCACAACTGGAGTAAAACAGCAGATGAAATAGTAGAGAAAAAAGATTATCAAACATCTGTTAGCGGCGACAATAATTTTTCTGTTCAAGCCGACTACTACAATAAATTTACAAAAGATTCTAAATTGGAAGTAGGTGTAAAAGCAGAATATAAAACAAACCACAGCGTAGACCGCAGTTTCGATGAAAATAATGTGGAAGATATGACTCAATACAATCCATTTGATTACACCGAACAGATTTATGCAGCATACGCTACATACGGCAATAAATGGGATTGGTTTGGACTTCAAGTAGGACTTCGTGCGGAAGAAACTCTAACTTCTGCCAACGACATTAAAAGAGACTATTTCCAACTATTTCCATCTGCATATCTTTCTTTCCAACTTCCAAAAGACAACGAACTACAGCTAAACTATACACGCCGTATAAATCGTCCTCGCGGTTGGATTGTAAACAATCACGTAGATAGAACAGACCCTACCAATATTAGTTATGGTAATCCACTTATCGACCCTGAATATTCAAATAATGTGGAATTCAATTACCTTAAAACTTGGGAAATGCACACCCTTTCGGTAGGAGCATTTTATTCATACACAGAAAATGTAATCCAAAGAGTACAAAAACTAAACGACAATGGTGTAATGGAAAGCACATGGGACAATATTAATCAATCTCAAAGTGCAGGTATCGACCTTACGGTAAAAAACCGTTTATTTAACAATTACCTAGACCTAACCACCACAGCAACAGCTTATTATTACCAATTGGGAGAAAACAAAGATTATAATATAGCTAAAACCCAAACATTCTCTTGGAATGCCAGAATTAATGCCAATGTAAAAATCATAAACAACCTTTCTGCTCAGCTAACTGGATATTATAACTCTCCTCGCTTGGTGGCACAAGGTTCTGTAGGTCATAGATATGGTATGGACATAGGTCTAAAAGCTAGTTTCCTAGAAAAAGCACTTAACCTTTCATTTACCGTACGAGATGTACTAAACTCAAGAAGCAAAAACACTTCAGAAACTTGGGGTGACAATTTCTATCAAGAAAACGGCAATATTTCTTCTGGCAGAAGTTACAGACTTTCTTTATCATACAACTTTGGCAATATGGGTAAGAAACGCCCACCAAAAGGTAGTATGAATAATATGTCTGGAGAAGCTGGCATGGGTGGAATGGACGGCATGGGCGGAGATATGATGACTGATTTTTAAGAATACAGAGATAAATTTCAATCAAAATGTTTAACTTTGTAGACTAAAAAAACAACAACATGAAAAAACTATTAGTATTAAGCATTGCACTTATTTCATCGTTAGCATTATTTGCTCATGAAAAATCATTGTCTGGAGCTGTTCCAGAAATTAAAACTGCACTTGGAGACAACAAAGATTTGGTAAATCTTTACACAATTACACTTCCATATTCTGCAGAAAACATTAAAACAGCCCTTCACGCAAGATTGAAAACAGAAGGTATTAAAGGCAAAAAAAGTAAAAACAATTTCTATGCATTTAAAGGTGTGAAATACACACTTCTATGGGACAACACCTGCGATATCTATGTTTCTATCACAGGAAATAAAGAAACTGGCAATGTAAATCTTGTTATTTCACAAGGTTACGACAACTATATCGACCCATATCAAGACACTGTTACCACCCAAAAGGCATTCAAATGGCTTAGAGGTGTAGACAGAGTAGTATATGAATATGTTCACAACCAAACTCTAGCAACTCACCAAAAAGAACAAAAAGAAATAGAAAAAACACTTTCTAAACTAGAGTCTCAACAAAAGAAACTAGAATCTAAGATAAAGAAAGTAGAAAATAAACAACGCAAACTAGAAGCTACAAGAACTATTGTTGACGAAAACGACCTTAATGTAGATTCTAAAAAAATTGCTAAAGAACAAGAACTTGCGCTTGAATTACAAAATGAATATATTGAGTTGAACAACGAGTTGAAATCTTTAACAATAAAAATAAGAGACACTAGAGAAGATCTAAACCAAAAGAAAAGAGCTATAGCAGAGTTTAAACACAATAAAAAATAGTTTATGACTCCACTTTTAGAGCTATATAAACAATATACAGGATGCACTGCAGACAATCTGCAGTGCATTGCTGGTTCAGGGTCAAACAGGATTTATTATAGGATGCCCCAAAATGTCATCGGCGTGTATGGCAGTCAAGTAAAAGAAAACAAGGCATTCATAGAGATTTGTAAAATATTCAATGAATGCGGCATTCCTGCCCCAAAAGTGCTGGCAGTGAGCGAAGATTTTCATTATTACCTTACTAGCGACCTTGGTGACGAGTCGCTTTTTTTCAATCATATTAGCAAAGGTTTTGATGAAGAATGCATAAACCTGCTTCACAAAACAGTGGCAATGCTACCAAAAATACAATTTGAGGTAGGCAAAAAACTAGACTTTTCTGTTTGCTACCCTGTGGCAGAGTTCGACGAGAGAGGCATACGTTGGGATTTAAACTACTTTAAATACAACTTTCTAAAACTTAGCCCAATAGAGTTCGACGAAGCACTGCTAGAAGATTGTTTCGACCATTTGGTAAACATACTTCTTTGCGATAGCGGAGATACTTTCCTTTTTAGAGATTTTCAGTCTCGCAACGTAATGATAAAAGATGGCGAGCCTTGCTTTATCGACTTCCAAGGAGGCAGAAAAGGACCTATTTACTACGACTTAGTCTCATTTGTTTACCAAGCGAAAGCAGGCATTCCAACAGAAATAAGAGAAGATTTAATCCGCACCTATCTAGAAAATCTGAAAGCATACACTAAAGTAGACGAAAAAGACTTTAGAGAAAAACTAATGCTCTTTGCGCTATTTAGAAACTTGCAAGTGCTTGGTGCATACGGATATAGAGGACTAATAGAAGGCAAAGCACATTTTATAAGCAGCATTCCATTTGCCATAAAGAACCTAAAGAGTTTGCTTGAAGAGTGTAAGTTTACTGGCATCGATTACCTTATTTATTTGCTAAATGAACTAATTGAATATCACACAGACAAAACTGCCGAAGAGATAGACTCTAGCAAACTTTGTGTAGATATTTATAGTTTCTCATACAAAAAAGGCATTCCAGCAGACTATTCTGGCAATGGTGGTGGATTTGTGTTCGACTGCCGTGCTGTGCACAATCCTGGCAGATACAAAGAATACAAACAACTTACAGGACTAGACAAAGGAGTAATAGACTTCCTAGAAGAAGACGGCGAAATGCTCACATTTATGGACAGCGTATACGCTCTTGCCGACGCTTCTGTGGCTCGCTATTTGGAGAGAGGCTTTACTCACTTGCAGTTTAGTTTTGGTTGCACAGGAGGTCAACATAGGTCTGTGTATGGAGCAGAACACCTAGCACAACACCTATCTGAGAAATTTGGAGTGCAAATACGCCTTACACATCGTGAACAAAAGATAAAAAGAATAATAAAGTGAACGCATTTATATTTGCCGCAGGACTTGGCACTAGACTAAAACCACTTACAGACACCATGCCTAAAGCACTTGTGCCTGTAGGCGGAAAACCACTACTTGCACACGTAATAGAAAAACTAAAAGCAGCAGGCTGCAAAAAAATAGTGATAAACATTCACCACTTCGGTGATATGATAATAGACTATGTAAAAAGCCAAAACAACTTTGGAGTAGAGATACTTTTCTCTGACGAGAGACAAATGCTCCTAGAGACTGGCGGTGCCATAAAACATGCAGTGAATATGCTTGGTGACGAACCTTTCCTGATTCACAATGTGGATATATTGTCTAATGTAGATTTAAAAGCCCTTATTAAAGCACATAACGAGTCTGACTCTGCAGCCACACTACTTGTGAGCAAAAGAAATAGTACCAGAGCACTACTTTTTAACGCAGAAGGCAACTTAACCGCATGGACAAACAAAACCACAGGAGAAGTGAAAAGCCCATACGAAAATATTAAGATTGCTAGCTTGGGCACGTTATTATTCACATACGTTCATCAACACGTCCCTTCGGTCATCAATACGTCGACAGGCTCAGTGACCGGTCTTGAAGAATTTGCATTTAGTGGCATTCATATATTCTCCCCTCGCCTATTCAAATATTTCGGCGCATATCCAGAGAAATTCTCAATTATAGATTTCTATCTCAACTCTTGCAAAGACGAAAAAATCTCAGCATACACCCAAGAGGGACTTCAACTGCTTGACGTAGGGAAACTAGATTCATTGGAGAGGGCGGAAGAGTTTGTAAATTAGTTAAAAAAAAGTCGTCAATTTAAGTTGACGACTTTTTTGTTGAAGTTAGTTTAGTTTGAGTTTTTCTATTCTAGTAGCTTTGTCACCTATTACACTTATGGTGTATACACCAGTGCTTACAGGTAGGTCTATAGTTACGTATTGACCACTAACGTTGTATACTTGGTGACGACCAGATATGTCTGTGATCAAAATGGTTTGAAGTTCAACATCAGATGTAGATGACACTATAACCATATTTCCATTTGAATAAATATCTATTTCTGCATTACCCAAATCTGATTCTTCCACTTCTGTGGTAACATCATCTCCTTCTGCATTTTCTTCTGTTGCTTTTTCACTTAAATTCAAATAGAAACGACCTTCACATAGACCTATAGGCAAGTTTTCTACCATACAAACTTCACCTTCCGACAAATTGTATTGTTTACCTCTTTGTCTATCTTCTAAAATCACATCAAAATCTGTACTAGAATTTTGCAATGAGAATCTAAAAGTTTGATCTGCTTTACCTACACTAATACCCAATGGAATTGGCTCAGATAATGTAGGAATATTTACACCTGTCCATTTCTTACCATAACGCATAACATAAAGTTCAGGAACAGAAGCTTCCATTGTATTGAAAATCTTAGGAGCATCTACTGCATAATCAATTTCATCTACTTTAAGTTCATCGTAACGTATAGTCACAACACTTGCAGTAGAAGCTATTTTATTGCTTAGTTGCAGGCTTAATTCTGGCAATTCAATACTAGCACTTTTATGACCAGTTTCTGAATTTGATAAATATTCTGATGATATTTTAAAACTACTTATTTTGTCTTTAGGAGTAACAACAAAACCATGTTGTGACATTATTAATTCATCTGCTTCCGCTTCTCTAAATGATTTTTTAGAGTAATCATATATCTGCACAGTGCCTACATTTTCTGCAAGTTTTCCAGCAATTAAGTTTGCAGGATAGGTATTATTTAATAGAATTGGTTCTCCTTTTTCGAAATCATCCAAGCCTGTATATTCTGTGAAATCTTTTTCATTATAGAAACGACCTGTAAAACGATAGGTATGAGGTGCATTACCATCGTATAGTGCATCTCCTGGGAACAATTCATTATATACATCTGCTGGAAGTTTTTGTAACTTTATACCCATATAGTTTAGATTTCGTCCATATTGGTCTGGCAGACGAATAGCAAATACCTTTTGATGTGTAACTACACTATCCAATTCTGTAAATGAGTTATTCCATATTGCTTGATTTTCCTTTATCTCAGCTCTGTGCATATACACATGAGGAAGGTCGTTTAGGAAATAATCACCAGAGCGCACATTACGAGTACCATTTTCACCCCATGGTTTCACAACTGGACCTACAAGTAGCCAATCGTGTCTGCGAGCAGTAAATTCCATTTCTACTTCACTATAACGATCTACACCACCGCTTGCCAGACCTTCTACTCCAAGCAATGCAGCACCATATTCCATATAAATTTTATGAGCAACCTTAGTGGTTTTTGCACTAGTATTACTTCCTGCATTTACTTGTTCTCCATTATGGTCCCTCGTTCTGTCATCTCTAAATGCTGACTCACTAGAAATATTTGGTAATTTTGGATAATTTGTAATACCTTCTGGCGGTGTTACATATCTTTTTGAATCTTTATTAGGGATAATCACAGTTAAATCTTCTGTTAAATCATCAAGACAAGTAACCAATGTGCCGTCTTCCTTATACCAGTTGTTGCGGTCGTCCCATTTTGAAGATGCTGTACCATGCCAAATAATAGTATTTACAGGTTGTGATTGACGTTGTTGGAATGCACCCACAGTCCATGCGCCTGGAATTTCTTTTATTATAACAGTATTATGTCCCTTTAACGGAATAAACAACTCAAGTTGAGCATCAACTCCGTCTGCTGGTTGTATTTTTAAGAAAGCTTTGAATTCAGCATCTTTATCTTGATTGTTTGGACGCTTAAAGCTTACAAATATCTCTTTATTATCCAAAGAACCTTTAGAATCCGCCTGCAAACTAAGTTTACCTTCAATATCTGCATCTCTTAAAGAGAAAGGCTCTTTAATTAAATCTCCTTCTTCATTTACTATTGATAAATTTACCTTCCTATTTGCATCTAAAGAAATAGAACTTACGTGCACATCGGTAGTTTGAGTCGCCACAATAGGTGAAGTATAGAAGTGTATAGTGCCTGGTTCTTTATAAATATGGTCATAAGGAGCCAATGATTCATTGCTATTATCCACAACTATAGTTGGGCGAATAGGATTTTCTGTATCACCATGTAATCTATCTGTAAATATTTCATTTGCTCCTAGCCCTGATACGTCGTCTATTACAACAGTACCAATATTCAAACCGCTTCCTTTTACCACTAATGCCCCTGGTTCATTAGGTTTGGTCTTACATACCTGATCTTGAACATTTATATACGCATTATTTGTTTCAATAGATGCATCTTCACAGAATCTGCCTATCTCAAAATCAGAATAATCATATTGTTTATCTGGAATACTTTCATCATATACACTCCAGAAGTTGTTATATTTGAAGCATTGGCACCAATCTGTATTTTTACCTATACCTTGTAAGTAAAAAGTTATTTCATTAGAATCGTTTTTGTTATTTCCTGCTATATCTTTATCATAACTATAACAGTTGTTGTATTGGAAACGAATAGTAGCTGGTTCAAAATTAGCTTTATTGGCATCTGTTACAAGTTGTCGTAAACCACCTAAACGGAAGAAGTCAAATGTAGTATAACTATTTGTTGCACTTTCACTATCATTACTTCTTATGAAGAAAGTATTGTAATAGATACCGATATTCTTTAAAGGGAACTTATTAGCATCCTCTGCTTTGGTAGCATAATTTACCAAACGCACATTCGCCACTGTTCTATCTGTATCAGTAAGTCCTGGCACTTCTACTTTATTGTCATTCCAGAATACGTTATTCATAATAAGCATTCTTTGACAACCTTGTATAAAGAATGATGTAGCAAGTGTGCCTTCTGAGTTATTGCGTAAGAACTTAACGTCCGTACAGTTGATAAATTTAATTGTTCCACCCCAGTCCACTACATCATGTTTTTCTTCCTCACTTTGAGGACCTGTAAAGTCATATTTTGTAAAAAACTCATTATTTTCTACATGAAGACCTTTAATACCAACCACATGGATACCATTTCTACCAAATGATTCTATAAAACAGTTTTTAATGGTAATATTACTTTCTTCAGCAGGAAGTGCTACCAAATTAAAGTCTTTATCCTTTTCATCCGTATATTCTAGAGTGCCTCCACCTTTACCTGTGTCTATATCTAAAGCATTATCACGAAGATCTGGGTCACTAATAATATCTAAATTGTCTAGTACAATGTTTTTACTGCGACGAATTACAGGGTGGATTAACACCGCACGGTTTCCCTTAGGGTCTGCAGTACGCACTACTAGTGAGTAATTTTTACCTTCTTTGCTTTTTATATTACGGAAGAAAATTGCAGGAGCATTAGCAACATTTCCTCCAGACATTCCTACACTCTCAGTACCTTTGTATGGTTGAGGACCAAATACCACTTGCATAACAATGTTTTTATTAAGTGTGATTTCGTCTTCTTCCAACTGACCATAGATAACTGATGTGGCAGTGCAAATCTCTGGATTCAATTTTAATACTGCAAATGCCTCTTCAAATGAATTAAATTTATAATTACAGTAGTCTGGCTCTGAGAACTGGTCTATAGTAACAGATACAGTTTCTCCTTCAATTGGTGCAAACTGACAATCTAGTTCTATATCTTTACCACAAATGCCTGTATATTTGGTTTGTGTATGATTCTCTTCATCCCAACCAGTTATTTTTGTTAAAGTATTTTCTGCATCATATTCTATAGATGATGTTTGATTCCAAACCCTATTTTTTTCTGAATCATTATTCCATTGATTAGTTTTATAATCTGGGTTCATTCTTGCCCATAAATATCCATCGTACTCTTCTGGTATCTGTGCATAATAAATTCCACTACATTTAGTAGCATTTACCCAACCATCTATATCTCCTTTGAAGTAATATAAAACTATGCGAGCATCATCAGATGTCCATGTTCCAGCATTGTTTTCCTTATACACATTAGGGTCTAGGTGTATAGTTTTTGGATTGTTTATTTTACCACCTATGTATATTTCTTCTGAATCTTTATCAAAATAAAAATCGTAAATACCATTTTCTAAAACTATATTGCCATCTTTATCTGTTCCATAAGGAACTAGTGTAGAAGTTTTAACCAATGAATAATAATTTAATTTAGTGCCACACGCATCAACTTCTACTACTTTAACGGCATCTGTTGCTCTTGATATTTCTTGACCAAGAAGCATATATTCTTCTGACGATTTATTCTCTTTATTAAGCTCTAGAGGAATACCTGTCTCCCAATCACCATCTACACCCATAAGGACATACGAGTTTTCTTTTGCTGGTGTACTAAATTCTGCTGTAATTGAAACTTTTGAACCATTAAATGAAATAGTAATATTAGCAGTCTCTGTAGTTGTAAAGACTATATTTTGATCATCATCACCTCCTAAATTACTAAATCTACAATCATTTTTAGTACTAGTATTATAATCTATAGCTCCAGAACCCCAAGGGCTATCCCAAGAGCCTTTAGTTACCTTAAATTCATAATTACCAGCTGGAACGGAATTAAACTTTATAACTCCATCTATCAACTCATTTGCTGCAAAATTTGGAGACCAACCGTTACTATTACACCAAGGATTGTTTGCAGTACCATTACCTGCTATATAATATTTAACTGGCAATTGATAATTCTTGGTAATACTTAATGTAGATTTCCCTGTAAATAAAACATTTCCTGATAAAGTAGTTGATACACTATAAATTCCTGTATATATTGGAGCCCATTTAATACGATTTTTTGGTCTACTACTTGCACCATTCCCTTCTTCTCCCCAAATTCCATCCGCAGCCATAAAACCTAGTTCAGACGCACCATTCCATGACCCTCCATTTGCCTCTCCAATATTCACACTATAAAGATTGTCATATCCCTCTACTTTTTTCATTTCATAAGTAATAGAATATGTACCATGACCTACCATTAATTGGAGTTTCTTTCCAGAAAAATCTCCAAAGTCGGTTACATCATAATATATTGTAAGATCAGATTTTAAATCCGCAGCTCCTGCAGTGAAAGTTGTTAGGCAGAAAAAGAAAACTGCTAAAACTCTTAATATCTTATTCATCATTGCTTTCATACTTTTCTTCCTCCTCATTAATAAATTGCCCATATACATTTGAATGTTGCATCCTCTGCTTCACCATACACGTCGTGAATGTGCAAGTAATAAGTACCTGGAGCATAATCTTTTATATCCAATGTAAAACTAGAAGGAGCATCGTCGAAACTATTGTAAAAAATACGTTCATTCTCATTATATGAATCATTTGGGAACACTCCCACAGAAGCTAATCTACCATTACTTTGCAGAGTAAATTGTGTTTGTTCTGGGTACAACTTCGTAAAACTTATTCGTTTTGCTACAGCATCGTCCTGACAACCAGTACCTACTTTATATGAAACAGCTTTTGTAGCATAAAAATTTGACAATGACCACGATGAACACGCCTTATTAGGTTTTACCATCACAGTAAAATAAATTCCCATTCCATCTTTTATAGGCTCTGATCTACCTATTAATTTATCTAGTTCATACAATCTACATACATACCATCCTTCTTCATCTTTTGTCATACTTGTGGTTTTCAAACTATTTATAAAAGCTAAAGCATTACGGTCTGTAGTATATAACAATGAAACTGAGTTTACTTGTTCTGCAGATAATGGTTTAAAACGAATCACTGCATAAACTTTATCATCTTCATATTCTGTATAGAATTCTAAATTATACGGAACTACAAACTTTCCATTTCCACAACCTATTAACGTAGAACCTGCTGTAATATTTTCTATTTCGCAAATACTTGCAACTTTAGTTTTTGCATTAACAGATGCCTTGGTATAATTATAACTATCAGTAAGTTTTACTTCAAACACATACTCAGTACCATCTTCCAACCCATCCATCGCATAAATATTTATTTGATGATTAATTACTCTATTTTCTACTACTATTTTACCTGTTTCCTCTTCCTTAACGGTTAGCAATGCTTGGGTAGCAACAAAACCTGGGTCTCCCCATTGCAATGTTACTGTATGTTGAGTAACGTGAGTTGCGCGCAAATCAAGTTCAATATCACAATATTGTGTATTATAGGTGCCATCTTCATTAAATGTAAATATACCAATGGCTTTAACTTCTATATCTTCTGTGACATCACCTACTTGTTTAGACTCTATTTTAGCAGTTACCAACTTAAATTCTTTGTCAAAATCAACTTCTTTAAACTTAAATATAAATTTACCATCTCTAGTGATTTCTTTATAAGTTGGCTCATTCGATCCATTTGTAAGGTTATAAGCATTTATATCATTTTGAAATGGTATTCCATCACCGTCATATCCTAATATTTCAAGAGTAATAGTAGTTTCCTTATTTGTAGTCTCAGCAACTACGCTTGTAAACGTTACACAATCCACTCTTTGAGCGAAGTATCTTTGAGGTTCGGTAGTGGCAAGATAACCTCCATTTTTATCATATGCCCTAACTACAAAGTGATGTTCCACCTCAGTTTCTAAGTTTTTAAGTGTAATTGTAGTTTGAGTTGTTGTACTTAATGCCACATTATGATCTATGCCAAATACAGTATAAACATATTCCCCCGCAGGCAAAAGTGGTTCCCAATTCAGCGTTACAGAAGAAGATTTCTGATTTGTAAGTGGTTCATTTGTCCATTCTAACCCATAAGTAAAATAATAGATCTTATCAGCATTATCTCCTGCCATATAAACAGGCAACTTCGGATTTTCACTTGAGCCCTCTAGTACCGCAATCGAAAATTTATAACCCGTTTGACTAGTCAAATCTAATCCATAAATAGACACTTTCCAACTTTCTGCCACCTCACCAAGTATTGGATTTCCATTCTCATCTTCGCCAGTAATTTCTGCAGCATAAACCTGTCTAACAAGTATCTCACTAGGCAAACCATCCTTTATCTCTGTTCTATAAATATGAAAAATAGTATTTTGAGTTGCGCTAGGGCATTCCCAAGACAGCGAAACTATATTATCTGCAACTTTTTCCATTACGGCATCTGTAACAAACTTTTCCTGTGCCATCAAGCCTAACGAACAGATAAGCAAACTTAATATTAGTAAAAAACGTTTCATATATCATTATTTATTTTTATCAAAATTATATATACAAAAATATAGATTTTTCTTTATTTATGCAAACGATTGTAAAAAACTATTTATTAATTTTGTTGATTTTATATCTCTTTACAGCAGCATACCCGAAAATGAAAGGCAGCAACCAAAGAGTAGAACCTAATGGTGCAAGAGAAGGACCTGCATCATCAAATTCTTCACAAGCATCCATACAATTATTAAACAGAGTTAGATTTTGCTCATCTGTTTCATAGCCAGCATTAGCCCAAGAATCATTACAACATTTTTGACAACCAGCAAAATCATTTTTGAACTGCACTACACATCCATCACCCCATGTCCCATTACTCTTTAATAGTGCAAAATTTATATTTCCTATTCGAGTGCCAGTAGAAAAATTGATATAATCTTGACTTTCTTCATAAAGTTCGTTCGCTCCAAAGAAAGAATGACTAGGTAGAACAATAGCAAACGAAGTTGAAGAGAATGCTAAAAATAGAAGTACCACAAACAATCTCATTGTTCTCATTTTTTATTAATAGAAACAGCTCTCATGCTAGATTTCCAGAGGTTAATTCACTAATAAAGTTTAAATTTCAAGCGCGCAAATATACTGATATTTGAGAATATATGCAAACGATTGAATGTATTTTTTATTAGAAAATAAAAACACCCTCTCAGACGTACCTGAGAAGGTGTTTTAGACGCTTTGTCCTAAGAGAGTAATTTTAAAGAGGCGGATTCTAGGCGTCGCGAAGTCTGAGAAACCGGAGTTTACTGGCGTAAATGAGGATTTCGAAGACGAGAGCAACGAAGAAGACGCCCTTTAAAATTGCTCTCAATGGTGTTTGTGAGGTTTATGTAGCTTCTTCTCAATCCACTTCCCCTCCAACTCCCAACTATTTAAAAGCCAACCGCCACAGTTTGGGCAAAATTCGGTTACGCCACAATCTCTGCACATATCAAAACGGCGTCCGCAATGGTCACAAGTATATTGAGTAGATTGCATTATTCTACCTGCCAGCGACACCCCACATACCTTGCACTTCACCTCGCTATCTTCTGGTCTTTTGATAAGACTATTTAACATAGGTGTTTTATATACCGGACGCTCTCCGTAAGGAGCTTTAAGTTCTTTTTCTTCAGACATAGTTTTTATGTTATATTTTAAATTTCACATTTTACGTTACGTAATTTACGAAATTAAAAAAAATCGCACCAAAAAAGAGTTGAATAAAAAGAGTTATTCAAGGTTTGACTTTAATTGATTTCTACACCAAATGTTATACTTGGGATTGGGTCGGTAAACCAACCTGTATCTACTCTAAAACCACCTGTGCGTGCTTCGGCAAATGCGTGCCAAGATACTAATAGATAAGCATT
>JAEIGA010004806.1_pt1 | contig 20815 bp, 22 predicted proteins | sample 9270691 | NCBI WGS metagenome assembly JAEIGA01 (sample SAMN17057246, study PRJNA624740) | gut metagenome | biome: biome; isolation source: fecal sample | host: Bos grunniens | place: China: Xizang | collected 2019 | reverse complement strand
TGGGTCTCTTCTTTCTTCTTGAAAGCGCCGCCCATAGAATTGAGTGCATCGAGGATCTCGTTTGCGAGTCTCTCTGCCATGGTCTTCTCACCGCGAGTTCTCGAATAGGTAACGATCCAACGAAGACCAAGAGTCTGACGTCTCTCGGCTCTTACCTCCCTAGGTACCTGGTAAGTGGAACCGCCTACACGGCGAGCCTTAACTTCAAGCACAGGCATGATGTTTTCAAGAGCTTCGTTGAAAGCTTCGAGGGGATTTCTGCCCAGCTTTTCTTCTACGATTGCGAATGCATCGTAAACGATCTTCTGTGCAACACCCTTCTTGCCATCATACATAATGTTGTTGATAAGCTTTGTTACGAGCTTAGAATTGTACAACGGATCCGGTAAAACGTCTCTTTTGGAAATTTGACCTCTTCTCGGCATTGTAACTTCCCTCCTTCATATAAATTTATGATATCATAGGTACTCGAAAGTTTTCTCCCGTTAATGCTTGGTAAAAAGTAAACTTTCCGACGGACGCTTACCCTGTTTGCGGACACAGTAAACAAATCCCGATTATTTTCTTTAAACATCAAGCTAACATAAAAGAACTTTATACCTTGTTGTTTTCCTCACTCAGAGTAGAGGACACTCATTTTTGAGACCTGATTATTTCTTAGGTCTCTTTGCGCCGTACTTGGAACGGCTCTGGTTGCGGTTTGCAACGCCCTGAGTATCAAGGGTACCGCGAATGATGTGGTAACGCACACCGGGGAGGTCACGTACACGTCCGCCGCGGATAAGCACTACGGAGTGCTCCTGCAGGTTGTGTCCGATACCCGGAATGTAAACAGTCGCCTCAAGTCCGTTGGTAAGTCTTACACGGGCGATCTTACGAAGCGCCGAGTTAGGCTTCTTAGGGGTGGTTGTGGTGACCTTTGTGCATACGCCTCTCTTCTGGGGAGAGCTGTCATCAGTTGCTCTGTTGGTCAGAGTGTTGAAGCCGTGCTGAAGCACAGGAGACTTAGACTTGTAAATCTTCTCTGAACGACCCTGCTTAACGAGCTGATTAAAGGTTGGCATATCGCACCTCCTTTGAAAATAATAGATTTGTTCATCCTGACCGATATCAGTGAAGATACCGTTTTGCCGCAAAACATATCAAGACAAGATACATTATATCATGGCGGCATAAAAAAGTCAAGAGGTTGTTTTATAAAATTTGGTTTTGCGAAAAAATCTCCCGATTTCACAAAAGCCGCTTTATTCTACAGTATTATTCTCGCAATTTTGACGATTTATACAAATTTCTCCTATCAGTTACGATAATGAAAGGGTACGGCGGCGATTTTTTCACTAATTTTGAGATGCAGCATACATTATATATTGGAGGAGAAAATGATATGCTTGAAGTGCTTGAGATATTTGCAGCCGTGATGGCGGTATTCGGAATTTACAGCGTTCTTGACATGATAAGGCTCAGACTTTTGTATCCGAAGCGCGTGAGAATGCTTCTTCGTGCCGCAGTATTTGTTTCAACACCCGAAGAGATGAGAGCGGTGTCGGAATACGCCGCATACCTGCGCCGCGAGCAAAAAATTTCGGGGGAACGGTTGATTATTCTTATAAATGATGATATAATGGTAAATGACGATGAAATCGGCGGATATGCTGAGACGGTCCGCTGTACTAATGATAAGGAAACTGATAATGACAGACAATTCACCGATTGATGCAAGAACACTTTCCACCATCAATGGAACTGTGGAGGGAATAATATATCAAAATCCTGACAACGGATACACGGTATGCGATGTTTCCTGCGAGGATAACGACGATATAGTAACCGCTTGCGGAATCCTTCCCGGAATCGTTGTGGGCGACAAGCTGAAGCTCGCCGGAGAGTGGACGCTTCACCGTAACTACGGGCGGCAGTTCAGCGTGGCATACTGCGAAAAACAGCTTCCTGCCACATCAAATGAAATACTCCGCTACCTTTCCAGCCGTGCTGTAAAGGGAATTGGACCTAAGACTGCGGAGAAGCTTGTGGATATGTACGGTGAGGATACCTTTGACGTTATTGAAAATCACCCGGAATGGCTTGCGAAGATTCCGGGAATATCCGCCGCCAAGGCTCAGGATATTTCTGAGAATTTTCGTGAGCAGTTCGGTGTGCGAACACTTATGATGTTCTGTCGCGAGTATCTTTCAATGGCAATGAGTGTTCGGATTTATAAAAAGTGGGGCGGAGTGGCTCTTGACATAATTAAAACCAATCCCTACAGGCTTTGCGACGAGTTTCGCGGCATCGGCTTTGAGCGTGCGGACGAGCTTGCTAAAAGCATCGGAATAGAGCATGACAGCGAGTACCGTATAACCAGCGGAATACGGTGGGTGCTCTCTGAAACCTCGCGTACAGGCGGACATTCTTTTTTGCCTTATGACAGACTTGTTCCTCTTGCGGCAGAGAGGCTTCAGGTCAGCGAGGAAGCGGTAAAATCGGCTGTTGATGCTATGAGTGCGGACAAGCGGCTTGTCAGGGCGCATATTGAGGGGCTTGACTGCGTTTTTGAGCGCTCGGCGTATTACTGCGAGGAAGAAATTGCCGAAAAGCTGACGATTCTTGACCGCTTGTGCTCCCAGATTGATCCGGGTGACGTGGAACGGCTTATACAGCGTACCGAGCTTTCGGAAAATGTGCAGTATGCGGCACTTCAGAGGAAAGCCATACACGATGCGGTAAACAGCGGCGTTATGGTGCTCACGGGAGGCCCCGGAACAGGTAAAACCACGGTTATACGCGCGGTAATAAGCATCTTCAGGAACATGGATATGGAAATTGCTTTGGCGGCTCCCACGGGACGTGCCGCCAAGCGTATGAGCGAGGCTACGGGATACGATGCCAAGACCATACACCGGCTTCTTGAAATGGAATACAACGACAACGACGAGGCGAAGTTCAAACGGGACGAAAATGACCTTCTTGATGAGGATGTTATTATAATCGACGAGGCATCAATGGTTGATATGTACCTTATGAATTCATTGCTTCGTGCCGTAAAGCCGGGAGCAAGGCTTATGCTTATCGGAGATGCGGACCAGCTTCCGTCTGTTGGTGCCGGCAATGTGCTTTGCGACATTATATCATCGGAACGCTTCACCACGGTTAAGCTTACGGAAATATTCCGTCAGGCGGAGGAAAGCCTTATTATTACAAATGCTCACCGGATAAACAGCGGTGAGATGCCGGTGCTAAACATTAAAGATAACGATTTCTTTTTTGTTGGTCGGGACAGGGATATAAATGTTTCCATGACTGTAACAGAGCTGTGGAAGACCCGTCTGCCGCGCACCTACGGCGATCAGACGGCGGAATGCATACAGGTCATATCCCCATCAAGAAAGGGTGCCGCCGGAACGGAAAATCTCAATAAAATGCTTCAGGAAGCACTGAATCCGCCAAGTTCCAAGAAACGTGAGAGGAAGGTGCGTGAGCTTATCTTCCGCGAGGGAGATCGGGTCATGCAGATAAAAAACGATTATGACCTTACATGGGAGAAGGACGGAAAGGAAGGTATCGGCGTTTTTAACGGAGATATCGGACGTATCGAGACAATAAATCTTGCGGCTGAGGAAATGGTTATAAATTTTGACGACAGAATTGTAACCTACGAATTTTCGCGCCTTGATGAGCTTGATCACGCCTGGGCAATAACGGTTCACAAGAGTCAGGGAAGTGAATATCCCATTGTAATAATGCCCGTTTACAGCTCGTGTCCGCCGCAGTTAATGTCAAGAAATCTTCTTTATACGGCGGTTACTCGTGCAAGACAGATGGTCATTCTTGTGGGGCAGGCAGAGGCGGTTTCAAGAATGGTGGAAAATAACCGCCTGATTATGAGATATACGGGGCTTTTCAGACACAATGAGAATACTTGATCTGTTGTTTCCGCCAAAGTGTATAGGATGCGGAGAGCTTATGATTGCTGATGAAATGGACAAGACCTTTTGCGGCAAATGCGAAGAAAAGTGGCGACAGGCAGAGGAGCTGTGTCTGGTTGAATATCGCGGTCAGCCAACGGTAATGCTTGAGGATAATGATAGCACTGACGGATATGTTGGTGCGGTGCTGTTTTCGGTGTATTATATCCCAAGTGAGAGCCGGTCGGTACAAAGCCGCCTGATATTTTCGCTGAAAAGGCTTGCACAGAGGCGAGCTTGCAGATTTGCGGCTCACGTTTTGGCAGAAATGATCAAATCTGAGGCAAGCTTTATGTGCTGTGGAGAAGAGACCAAGAAATCTGCGGTTATTACGTGGATTCCGAGGAGCAGCACAGCAATTACTGAGTATGGCTTTGACCATATGGAGCGCGTGGCGCGTCAGCTCTCGGAGGAGCTTGGTGTAGAATATCTTCCGCTTCTCGGGCGGACACGATTTGCCTTTGAGCAGAAATCCCTTTCTGTGGACGAGCGTTATCAAAATGCCGAGAACACGCTGTATTTTAACGGTAAATATCATATTTCCGGCAAGGATATCATACTTATTGACGATATCATGACAAGCGGTGCTTCGGTACACCGTGCGGCAAAGCTCCTGCTTGCCGCCGGGGCACGTCAGGTTGTAACAGCGGTGATTGCGAGAAGCGAAGATGCGCAGGATTCTTGATTTTAAAAAATTAAGATTACGGGTTTGGTAATGTTTTCCTTAATTCTCATTATATCGGCGATGTGGTGATAAAAGGGGCACAATTTTTAAAAACAGCTCATATAATGGCATTACTTAAGTCCGTGAAAGGAGCTGTTTTATGGAAGTCAACTATCCGAGATATCCTGTGGATTTTTATCGGCTGTACCTGATATTCGGACGCCCGGATTCATCCCGAGACGAGCCGCCGGCGATGATATTTGACGCGGTCAGAGAAAATCCGTTCGGCACGGCGTTTCGAAAAACGGACGGCACAAGAACAAACGTCCGAACGCTTTAGTGCAGTTATGTTTTAGGCGGTATTTTAACAAATGTGCATAAAAAAAAGGTCGAAAAATCGGCGAAATGCGGATTTACAAATTTTATATCAGCGTGTATAATATAATACGCCATTGATTGTACGGGCAAAATCCTGATAGGACAATTGTATGGTATGGGAAAATTTAATGAAAAGAACGGCCATGCGGAATAACAAGCTTATGTTATCAGCTCGCAGTGCCGTTTTTTCGTTTACTTTGATAAAATTATTAACTGTTCGTAAAAATTCACACATATCGGTGGAAATACCGAAAATTATGTGGTATAATATTATGATATTAAAATTATAAAGGAATTCCGATTTTTAGGATATATGATAACGGTATGATAAATTACATAGAAAAGATAGAAAATAAAGATCTGCCCGTAGTAAGACTGCGCGGCATAATCGTGTTTCCGGGGACTGCGGTAAGTATAGAAGTCACCGACAAATCCACACAGAATGCTGTTGATGCGGCGGCGCTTCACGACGGACTTGTTTTTTTCGTTCCCCAGAAAAAGCAGGGTAATGATATGACCCCAAACGCAGTAGGTACGGTGGGTAAGATAAAGCAGAATATCAAAACCACCGACGGTGCGAGACGTCTTATAGTTGAGGGCCTCACAAGAGCCTCGGCACAGGAATACGCAAAACAGGGCAAATGTGAGGTGGCGCGTGTCCTTATAAAGTGGTGCAAGCTTGCGGATGACGGCGGACTTCGCGGAGAAGCACTTGTTCGCGAAGCTGTGAGAGCGTCAGAGAACCTTGCAAGACTGCTTCCAAAGCTTCCTGCAGAGCCAAGCGCGGCTCTTAAAGCTATAACATCCCCTGATCTTCTCTCAGACTTTATTGCAGCTCACCTGCTTGTGCGCTACAGCGACAAGCTTACGGTGTTAAATATCGCCGACCCCATTGCAAGAATCGAGGAGGTAATACGCCTTCTCTACGATGAGGAGGAGCTTCTTAAGGTTGAAGTTGAGGTGCAGAGAAAAGTAAACGGACGCATGAATCAGCGGCACCGTGAAACTATTCTCGCCGAACAGCTTAAAGCTATACAGGAGGAGCTTGGCGTCGGGGATACGCCTGAGCTTGCAAGATACCGCCAGCGAATCGGTGCCCTTGCGGCATCCGATGAGGTAAAGGACAAGCTTTATGAGGAGCTTGACAGACTTTCAAAAATGCAGTTCGGCTCTGCGGAGGGTGCGGTTATCCGAAACTATCTCGACAGCACTCTTGCGCTTCCCTGGAGTAAGACCACAAAGGACAGAACCGATCTTAAGCGTGCAAGAAAAATACTTGACGATGACCATGACGGCATTGACAATGTTAAAGACCGTGTTATCGAATATCTCGCCGTAAAGCATCTTACAGAACGCCCCGGCGGACAGATACTTTGCCTTGTAGGTGCACCGGGTGTTGGTAAGACCTCAATCGGTGCTTCCATTGCACGTGCGCTTGGCCGCAAATATGTGAGGGTTTCTCTTGGCGGTGTCCGTGACGAGGCTGAAATAAGGGGCCACAGAAAGACTTATGTTGGCGCAATGCCGGGACGTATTATAGAAGCACTTACAAGAGCCAAGACAAAGAATCCCGTTATCCTGCTTGACGAGATCGACAAGATGACAAGCAACAACATAAACGGCGACCCTGCATCGGCGATGCTGGAGGTGCTTGATCCGGAGCAGAACAAAAACTTCCGCGACCATTTTATTGAGCTGCCCTTTGATCTTTCGGACTGTATGTTTATTGCTACCGCCAATACACTTGATACTGTACCGCGTCCGCTTCTTGACCGTATGGAGGTCATCGAAATGAAGACCTACACACGCACAGAGAAGCTGGCAATCGCGAAGAATCACATACTTGCAAAGCAGATGAAAAAGTGCGGTATAACAAAGCGTCAGCTTAAGCTTACGGATGATGCCGTATACACAATAATTGACAGCTATACGCGCGAGGCAGGTGTGAGAAATCTGGAGCGCGAGATCGGTACTGTGTGCAGAAAGTGCGCAAAGATGATCGTTGACGATCCGGAATGCCAAAAGATAGTTGTAAGCAAGGACAATTTAAAGGATTATCTCGGTGCTCCGAAGATCAAGCCCGACAGAATTTCCGAATGTGACGAGGTGGGCGCGGTCAACGGACTTGCTTATACTCAAACCGGCGGAGATATGCTTAAGATCGAAGCCGCAATATTCGACGGAACAGGTAAATTAGAGCTTACAGGCTCGCTTGGCGATGTTATGAAGGAGTCGGCTCATATCGCCGTAAGCTTTGTGCGCTCAAGAGCCAAAGAGCTTGGAATTGATCCGGATTTCTACAAGAACAAGGACATACATATTCATGTTCCGGAGGGTGCTGTTCCGAAAGACGGACCCAGTGCCGGAATCACCCTTGTTACTGTAATTGCAAGCGCGCTGTCGGGACTCCCTGTGCGCCGTGATATTGCAATGACAGGCGAGGTAACGCTTCGCGGAAACGTGCTTGCCATCGGCGGACTCAGGGAGAAGACTCTTGCGGCGTATGCGGCAGGGGTCAGCACGGTGCTTATTCCGGCGGATAATGCCGAGGATCTTTCGCAATGTGCCGACATTGTAAAGGAAAATATTGAATTTATACAGGTAAAAACCGCTGACGAGGTGCTTTCACTGGCACTCGTAAAATAAAGGAGCAAAATATGCCTCTTAATTTAAACAATACAGAGCTTGTAATGACCGCAGGTCTTAAAACACAGTTTCCAAACGACGGACTTTCGCAAATTGCGCTGTCCGGACGCTCGAATGTTGGAAAAAGCTCGCTTCTTAATAAGCTTGTTGGAAGAAAGAGTCTCGCCAGAGTTTCAGGCTCTCCCGGAAAGACCATAACCATCAATTTTTACCGCGTTGACAACAAGTTTTACATAGTTGACTTGCCGGGCTACGGTTTTGCAAAGCGCGCACCGGAGGATAAGGCTAAGTGGTCAAAGCTCACCGATTCCTATTTTACGTCCGGAACTATGCGTGCTGTGGCACAGCTTATCGACCTTAAGGTAGGTCCTACCGCAGACGATGAGATGATGCTTGATTTTATGAATAACTCGGACATTCCGTATATTATTATCGCCACAAAGGCTGACAAGCTGAACGTGTCCGGAAAAAAAGCCGCTCTTGAAGCACTTCGCGAAAACCCCTATGTGAGAGAGGGATGCGAGATAATTCCGTTTTCCGCTCTTAACGGCACGGGGCGCGATGAAGCTATGGCGGCAATACTCAGAGTTCTCGGTGAATAATAATGTTAGAATCGCTTTTTCATTCGGACAATCCTGCGCTTGCTTTACTTCAGCTTGCACAGCGGCTTGTAATCGTACTTATTGCGCTGACCGTTCATGAGGTGGCGCACGGATTTGCGGCATACAAGCTTGGTGATGACACCGCCGCAAAATACGGGCGTTTGTCACTTAATCCGCTAAGGCACCTTGATCCGTGGGGATTTATTTCCATGCTTCTTTTCGGCTTCGGATGGGCAAACCCCGTGCCCATAAGAGCCGGACGCTTTAAAAATCCAAGGCTCGGTATGGCGATATCGGCACTTGCCGGACCGCTTTCAAATATCATACTTGCGCTATTCGGATGGCTCATACTTGAAGTGCTCATATTCTTCGTTCCGGATTCTCTGTATCTTGCCTATGCCGGATACACTGCTGTGAGTGCTGATATGACCTTTTCGGTGAATCTTCTTACTGCCGCTACCACGTTCCTTTGGACTTTTTCCTATCTTAACGTTTCGCTTGCGGTGTTTAACTTTCTTCCCGTGCCGCCCCTTGACGGCTCGCGGGTGCTCTACTCCTTCCTGCCGGATAAAATATATTTCGGCGTGATGAAATACGAGAGGGCAATATCCATTGTGATAATGGTGATGCTTCTTGTGGGACTTCTTGATTATCCTCTGTCCTGGCTGGCAGGCACAATAATGTCGGGTATTGACTTTATTATTCCACTAATCTGACGAAAGAAGGCGGATGCCATATGGAAAATATTACATACAAGCTTGAAGCCTTTGAGGGACCCCTTGACCTGCTTTTAAAGCTTATTGACAAGAATAAGGTGCAGATCACGGATATCCCCATAGCTCTCATTTTTGAACAGTATATGGAATATATCGACCTCATGGAGAAAATGGACATGGAGGTTGCCGGCGAGTTTATCGTAATGGCAAGCGAGCTTATGCTGATAAAGAGCAAAATGCTCCTTCCGAAGCCTTCCGATGAGGAAGAAGACCCTCGTGCCAAGCTTGCCGCAATGCTGCTTGAATATCAGCGTATGAAGCAGGCGGCGGTGTATCTCGGTGAACAGTTTTCACAGTATTCCGGACGAATGGTCAAGGACACCGACGAGGTGAAGCCGGATTCCGGACGTATTGAGCCGCAGCAGGCGGAGGCACTTCGCCGTGTTATGCTGTCAATGCTCCGCTCAATGGATAAGAGTGCCGTTGATGCCGCAAACAGGGAAGCAGCTGAGCGTCCTTTTGAAAAGATACTAAGAACGCCCATCGTTCCCGTTGCCGGAAAGATATACGGCGTTATAAGATACCTTGTCCGTCACAAGGAAGCACTTTATACCTCCATACTTTTGACGGCTAAAACAAGGAGTGAGCTTATAGCCACATTCCTTGCGGTGCTGGAGCTTATTAAAAAGAACCGTGTGACGCTTCGCCCTCTTGATGAAACGGACTTCGGCGAGGCTACGGACTTTAGGGTGTACTTAAATCATGAAAGAATGAAAGGCGGGGAAGAAAATGTCAGTGAAGCCTATACTTGAGGCGGTGCTTTTTGCCGCAGGACATCCCCTTACTTACGAAAATCTTGCGCAGACCGCAGAATGTACCATAAACGAGGTAAAGCAGTACCTTTCCGAAATGGCACTTGCGTACTCTGACCACGCAAACGAGCGCGGAATACAGCTTGTTATGTATAAGGATTCCTGTCAGCTTTGCACCAAAGAGGAGCATATAGAGAAAATACGTCTTGCGCTGGGAGTAAGAGCAGGCGGAAATCTTTCAAGAAGCTCTATGGAGACACTTGCTATTGTGGCATATCATCAGCCGGTAACAAGGTCATATATCGACTCCGTGCGCGGCATAGACTCAAATTACGCGGTCAATAATCTTACCGATAAGGGGCTTATTGAGGTCTGCGGCACGCTTGATGCTCCGGGAAGACCGTCCCTTTTCCGTACCACCGATAATTTTCTGCGGATATTCGGCATAACCTCTCTTGCGGAGCTTCCGCCGGTAGAGCTTTTTGCCGTTCCCGATGTTAAGAGCGACGAAGCGGCTGAGGCTGAAATAGAGGTGGAATCTGCCGCTCCGCTGGCGGAATCAGACGGGGAATGATGTCCCGTTCCGGCGTGGATAAATAAATTTACGAGAGGATGTGCGTGCCGTGGGCTTTCTTATTGCACTTGCTGTAATACTGCTTCTTATGCTTCTTCGGATAAGCATTTCGGTGCGCTCTGACGGTGATCTTTCGCTGAAGCTGGGTATTGGAATATTAAGATTCACCGTATTTCCGAAAAAAGAGAAGAATATTAAGCTTTCCGACTACAAAGCGGATAAATTTCGCCGCCGCAAGGAAAAGCTTGACGAAAAAAACGCAAAAAAGAAGGCAAAAAAGCAGAAAAAGTCAAGCGACAACGCGGTCAGTGAGGCTGAGAGTACCTGCGATAAGGATGAGGGCGAAAAGCGGGATATTCTCGGACTTGCGGACACCGTTTTGGAGCTTGTTTCGGTGTTTCTCGCTCGGTTTGGACGGCATTTGCATATAAATGTGCGCAGGCTGGTCATAATAATCGGAAGCGAGGATGCCGCCACTACCGCCGTGGTGTACGGCGCGGTCTGCGGCACTGTACAGTGCATCGTGGAGCTGTTTGGGTCCTGCTTCCACACAAAATTTTCAAAAAACGCCGAGGTTGACGTAATCCCCGATTTTACATCCACAAAAACATCGGCGGCTGTTGATATTACATTTTCCCTGAGACTGTGGCAGATATTCGATATGCTTATAAGGACAGGGGCAGCTTATCTTAAAAAATTATTAAGTAAGGAGATATAAAAATGGCAGAGAACAAAATTTCCGGAATCATTGAAACCTCCCTTGAAAAAATAAAGAATGTGGTGGATGCCAATACTATCATCGGCACTCCCATAAACACTCCCGGCGGCACTACTGTAATACCCGTATCAAAGGTTATGGTAGGCTTTGCTTCCGGCGGTGTTGACTATCTTGGCAAAAATGCGAAAAAATCCGCAGAGGAAGCACACAAGGGCGGCACGGTTACTAACTTTGGCGGAGGCGGCGGAACAGGCGTTACAGTACAGCCTGTAGGCTTTCTCGTGATAAGTCCCGACGGAAATGTACAGCTTCTTAATGTTGGAGCAGGCAGTGCAGGTTCGGGTGACAAGATTGATTCCATTTCAAATATTATCGAAAAATCCCCCGATATCATCGGTAAAATCAAGGCAATATTTGAAAAGAAGAAGGACGATTCCGACAGTGGAGACGAGTCGGACAACGGCTGATATCCCATCTTAGGAATTAGTTTCAACACATAAAACTTTCGCTGTGACGGTATTCTTAAAATAGAGCCGATATAATGACTTTATTTTTGGAGGATACTATGCGAAAACTTAAAATTACAGCACTTCTTCTTGTGCCGATGCTCCTATGTGCATCTGTTCGGATAGATGCGCTTGAGCTTTCAGCCAAGTCATCTATAGTTATGGAAGCTTCAACAGGGCAGGTGGTGCACGAGACGGATGCCGACACACGGCGTCCGATGGCAAGTACAACCAAGATAATGACTGCCATATGTGCAATTGAATCCGGCGACCTGTCCCGTGAAATTTCTGTTGCACCGGAGGCGGTGGGTGTTGAAGGCTCATCCGTATATCTCAGCATCGGTGACAAGGTCACACTTCTTGACCTTGTCTATGCGCTTATGCTTGAGAGCGCCAACGATGCCGCCGCGGCTATTGCTATCGGAGTTGCCGGATCGGTTGAGGAGTTTGCCGGACTTATGAATGCCAAGGCGGCGGAGCTTGGTCTTTCCGATACCCATTTTACAAATCCCCACGGACTCTCGGACGAGAATCATTACACCACAGCAAGGGAGCTTGCAAAGATCACCGCATATGCTATGGAGAACGAGACCTTCCGTGAGATCGTTTCCACCGGAACTCACAAGATAAATGTGGGCGGCACGGTACGCCATCTTTCAAATCACAACAAAATGCTTCGGATGTATGACGGAGCGGTTGGCGTTAAGACAGGGTTTACCAAGGCAAGCGGACGGTGTCTTGTTTCCGCCGCCGCGCGTGACGGGATGACGCTCATTGCCGTGACCCTTAGTGCTCCCGACGACTGGGCAGATCACACGGCAATGTTAGATATGGGGTTTGCTTCGCTCTCTATGGAGAAGCTTATCGAGGCGGGGGAATCCGCTATGATCGTACCCTGCATAGGCGGCGAAAAAACGGAATTTATTATAAAAAACCGAGACGGACTTTCTCTTATACTTCCGAGGCGTGAGCGTGAGATAACAAGGCGTGTGATACTTCCGCGGTATTTCTATGCACCGATTGAAGCAGGTGATACTGTGGGTAAAATTCAGTTTTACGACAAAGATACTCTACTTGGTGAAGTACCGTTTTTTGCCGAGGAATCGGTTTTGAAAACAGAATACAAACAAAATATATTTTGGAAGATATTTAAATAAAATGACAGAACTTCGTTTACAAAAGTATATGGCTGACCTTGGACTTATGAGCCGCCGTGCCGCCGAGCAGGAAATAGCTCGGGGCGCGGTGCGCGTCAACGGCGAGGTGGCAGTTATAGGACAGAAAATATGCCCTGAGACGGACGTTGTTGAATACAAGGGACGTGTACTTAAGCAGGGCTTTAAAAAATACATATATATAATGCTCAACAAGCCGCGCGGATATGTGACTACGGCGTCCGATGAGCGCGGCAGACCTACTGTTGTGGAGCTTTGCTCGGATGTTGGTGAGAGAGTATATCCTGTTGGACGTCTTGATATGGATTCCGACGGACTGCTTCTTCTTACAAATGACGGAGAGCTTGCAAACAAGCTTACCCATCCGCGCCACTCCATACCGAAAATATACCATGTTGAGGTGGACGGAAAAACGGAACGCGCCACATTAAAACAGCTCTCGTCGCCCATGATTATCGACGGCTATGAGATCATGCCCGTAAAAACCGAGGTTCACACCTTCAAAAACGATCAGCGCCGGGAAACAACGGTTCTTCGCATGGAGCTTTATGAGGGAAGAAACCGTCAGATACGCAAGATGTGCGAAAAGTGCGGACTTACGGTAAAACGCCTTACCCGTGTGGCGATAGGTGACATCAAGCTCCAGAGCCTGAAGCCCGGAACATGGCGGCATCTGACAAAATCTCAGGTGGAATATTTAAAGAACACTGCGGCTAAGAAATAAAGCCGCAAAACTGATACAGTAGGGAAGGAACAATCACAAAATGCTTATAATCAAACCGATACAGGATAAATCGCTCCAGGAACAGCTTTGCGCAAGATGCCGTGTGGAGTATGACGCCGATCTCCTTGCGTATGGCGCATGGGTGTCCGATGAGTTTGTGGGTATATGCCAATTTAAGCTTGGTGAGACGGCTGTTATATGCGATCTTGCAAAGGCAGTTGGTACTGACGATACCGAGGCTATGTTCATAATGGGTCGTCAGACGATGAACTTTATTGATCTTCACGGTGTGCATTTTGCATATTTTGAGGGAGACTGTGAAGAAAAATTCATAAAATGGCTTGGTTTTAAAAAGGATGAGAGCGGAAGATGGTCGGCAGACCTTGCGGCGTTCTTTAAATCGCCCTGTTCCGCTGACAAGAAGTAATATGCCTGTCACAACAAAGAAGAGAGGTACATAATGAAAAAAGCTACGGTTTTATTGGCTGTTCTGATGATGATTACGGCGTTTTACGGATGCAATCAGGATGCACAGCCCCCTGTGGGACTTGTTTTGAACGAGGAGACACAGGACCCCAATGCCACGTTTATAGGTGCTCCTTTCGGGGATACCACAGACGATGTGAATATACGCCACGACGGCACTGCGGCAACCTATGTGCCCTCTGCACCGAATACGCCGTCTGTGACGGATATGCCGTCTGTGCCGGCTTCCACCGCTAAGAGCGGTGAGACACGTATCCGTTTTCTGGCGGCAGGAGACAATATCATCCATGAGAACGTATTTCTCGATGCGCGCAGTCGTGCAGGCGAGGGAGAAAAATATAACTTCATTGATATGTACGACGGAATCGCCGACATTGTAGCCGATGCGGATATTGCTTTCATCAATCAGGAGACCGCCATCTGCGGAGATGACCGCGGAGTGTACGGATATCCCAACTTCAACTCTCCCGAGGTTGTGGGCGATACGCTTATTGACCTTGGATTCGACATTGTAAATATTGCAAACAACCATGTTCTTGATATGAAGGAATCGGGATATAAGGCAACCCTTGATTATTGGCACGAGCGCGAGGACGACATTCTTATGATCGGCGGATACTACGACAAAGCCGATTACGAGAATATCCGCGTTATTAAGGAGCAGGGCGTATCAATTGCGCTGCTTTCATATACATACAGTACAAACGGAATGTATCTCTCCGCAGGCAGTAAGATGCATATTCCCTATATTGATAAAAGCGAAATCGTCAGCATGACAAAAAAAGCAGGGGAGCTTGCTGATCTTGTATTCGTTGTTATGCACTGGGGATCTGAAAATAACGGCATTACCTCCTCACAGCGTGACCTTGCCGCGGCAATAACCGAAGCAGGCGCGGATGTTATTATCGGTATGCACCCGCACATCATACAGGATATGGAGTGGCGCACGGCATCTGACGGAAGTGACACGCTGGTTATCTATTCCCTCGGCAATCTTCTCTCAACCCAGTACGACAACTTCAATCTTGTGGGCGGAATCGTTACATTTGATATTGTAAAATCCGAGGACGGAAATATTAAAATAGAAAATCCCATATACAATCCTACGGTAACTCATTACAACAAACAGCGCCTCGGTTTGCAGGTTTATCTTATGGAAGACTACACAGAGGAGCTTGTGGCACTTCACGGTAATCCCAACTACGGTCAGACCGCATCAAGCCGTGTGTGGACGCTTGACAAAATAAGAAGCTTTGCTACCAATAATGTAAATGAGGAATTTCTCCCCGATTTTCTAAAATAAGTTATTTGACTTTACATACGGAAAGGCACAGCAATGATTGATAGTTTTATTTACAGCTTAAATATAGTAGCACCCATATTCGTTATTGTGGTGCTCGGCGCGGTGCTCCAAAAATTCAGATTCTTCGGCGACGGTTTCCTTGGCGTATGTGACAGCCTTGTGTTTAAAATATGCCTGCCGTGCCTGCTTTTTCAGGATATAGCAACCACCGATATTGCAAGCAGCTTCAACGGCAAGCTTATACTTTTTTGCTGTGGGGCGGTAGGTGTATCGGTAATACTTCTGTGTGCTTTGGTACCGATATTCCTTCGTGACAATGCAAAGCGGGGTGCTTTCATTCAGGGGGCATTTCGCTCAAATGCCGCAATACTTGGCGTGACTCTCGCCGCAAATATGTTCGGCGATGCCGGTGTTTCTGTTATCGCTATGGTGCTTCCCGTAGTTGTAACGCTTTTTAACGTGTTTGCGGTTGTGATACTGAGTATTTACGCGCCTGCCGATGTAAAGCTTACTCCCGGACAGCTTGTTGTTCGGATTTTTAAGAGTATTGGTACAAATCCGCTTATTATTTCCATTGTACTTGCACTCCTGTGGCAGCTTTTGCCTTTTGAAATGCCGCTTATTGTGGATCGCAGTCTTTCCTATCTTGCGGAAATGTCAATGCCGCTTGCACTTATCAGCCTTGGGGCAAACTTTAAGCTTGAATCCCTTAAGGGACGTATCGGTACTGCGGTGCTTTCGAGTATATGCAAAACTGTGCTTGTACCTGCCGTTTGTATGGGATTTGCCATAATGCTTGGTTTCAGAGGAGTGGAGCTTGGCATTGTGTATATCATCTTTGGCGGACCTACCGCCGTGTCGAGCTACATCATGGCAAAGCAAATGAAAAGCGATCACGAGCTTGCGGCGCAGGTGCTTCTCATATCAACGCTGCTCAGCGTATTTACTCTGTTTGTAGGTATATTCTTACTTAAGGAATTTGGTCTTATATGAAGCTGATAATTGCTGAAAAGCCAAGCCTTGCGCGCTCTATTGTGAGTGCGCTTGGCGGCGCTCCACGCGGAAACGGATTTTATACCGCAGGTGAATATTTGGTGACCTGGGCTTTCGGTCACCTTTTTTCGCTTGCTGATATTGAATATTATACAGGCGGTGAGCCGGGAGCGAAGTGGACACTTGAGGGACTCCCGTGCTTTCCGCAGGAATTTTCCTACGAGCTTAGAAAATCCGGCAAGGGCGATGACGGTACTGCAAGGCAATTTGAAACCATAAAGCAGCTCTGCCGCCGTGCGGATGTGGATACCATCATAAATGCAGGAGACTCGGACCGTGAGGGAGAGATAATCGTAAGACTGTGTATAATGAAGGCGTTTGACCTTACTCCGTCAATGCCGTTCGCAGTGACAGACAAAAAGCTCTGCCGTCTTTGGCTTCCCGACCAGACGGAGGAAACTATAAGAGCCGCTGTGGCAGAGTCACCCGACGAGAGCTTTTACAATAATCTTGCCGATGAGGGATTTGCGCGAACATACATGGATTGGCTGTACGGAATCAATCTTACAAGATACGCAACTCTTAAAGCCGGAACGCTTCTCAGAGTGGGACGGGTAATCGTGCCCATCGTGCGAGCTATATGCGAGAGAGACCGCGCTATACGGAATTTTACCCCTGAAAAGTATTATCAGCCTCGCTCCGATGCCGAAACAGGCGGCGAGAAAATCGAGCTTTTGTCAAAGTCGAAGTTTGAGCGTGATAAGGCTTCACATTGTGAAAAGAGGTGCGTCGAGCTTAACGCCATGGGAGCGGTGGTCACTGATGTGAAGCGCAAAAAGGACAAGCTGTCACCGGGAAAACTGTGGTCGCTGTCAAAGCTTCAGGGATTCCTCGGTAAAAAGTATAAAATGTCAATGCAGCGCTCCCTTGAAGTGCTCCAAAAGCTTTACGAGGAGGGCTATGTGACCTATCCCCGAACAAACTCGGAGTATCTTGCCACTGCCGAAAAGGATAAGGTGAAGCGGATAATAGCCGCCACATCAAAGCTTGGCTATCCCGTGGAATTTAGGGATTCAAAGCAGATTTTCGATGACTCCAAGATAGAAGCACACTCGGCGATGACCCCTACCACTAAAATTCCCGACAAAAAGCGGCTCACAGAGGATGAAGCTGTGGTTTACGGTGCTATAATGCGCCGATTTGCGGCAGTTTTTTGCGCTCTTGACTGTATCGTTGATAAAACCGAGATAAAAATAGCCGTTGGCGACCCGTCTGCCGGCGGTGAAGAATTTACCCTTAAGGGTACGGTAATGCTTGAGCCGGGATGGACAAAATTTGACGATTATACGGCGAAAGATAAGATTCTGCCGCCTCTTAAAAAAGGGGACGCGGTAAACATTGATTTTAAGCCCTGCGAAAAGGAAAGCTCACCACCGAAGCACTACACCATCGAAACGCTTAACAATTACCTAAAAAATCCTTTCCGCGACGAGCTTTCAAAGAAAGATGACGATGCCGATGATGCGGAGGAATACCGTGCGGTGTTCGAGGGACTTGAGCTTGGTACGGAAGCGACCAGAACACAGATAATCGACAATGCCAGAAATTCCGGATATATACAGCTAAAAAAAGACGTTTACACCATCCTGCCGGACGGAGAATTTTTGGTGGATTCCCTTGGTGCTATGGGAATCGGTATGGATAAATACAAAACGGCGGAGCTTGGTCGGGCACTGAAGCGCGTTTACCGCGGTGAGATGACGGTGCGCGGTGCCGCTGAGATTGCGGAGCGCGAGATATCGGAAGTGTTTGCTCTTGGAAACTCCGCAGACTCCACCGGCTTTGCAGGAGACATTATCGGTGCATGTCCGCTTTGCGGCAGAGAAGTGATACGCACACGCCGGGGATACGGATGCAAAGGCTACAAGGATGGCTGTAAATTTACCATTTGGAGCACCGTCGCGGGCCATAATATTTCCGTGGCGGAAGCCAAGGACCTGCTTTCCGTCGGCAGAACTGACGTGATCCAAGGCTTTGTATCAAAAAAAGGTACGAATTTCTCGGCAAGGCTGAAGCTTGACGGAGAAAAAGTAGTTTTTGAGTTTGAAAATGACCGTCCGCGTGCATCTTACGGTGTCGGATATGCGCCGTCAGCCGCCCCTGAGAGGGGAAGCGGTAAGCCTGTGGAAGGAATACCCATTGACTATACTTTCGGGTAAAACATTTCGGATATTACAGGGAGGCTAACCTTATGCCAAAGTACAAATACGTTCTTTTTGACCTTGACGGAACCCTTGACGACCCATTCGAGGGCATAACGAAGTCAGTTGTTCATGCAATGAAAAAGTTTGGCGTTGATGCCGACAGCAAATCCCTTGGCTGTTTTATCGGTCCGCCCCTTGCGGAATCATTTACTAAATATTTCGGACTTTCCGAGGATGAGGCAAAAACAGCGGTGGAATATTACCGTGAATATTACCGCCCCACAGGCATTTTTGAGGTGAAGATATACGACGGCATCCCCGAACTGCTTGAAAAGCTTAAAAATGCCGGATGTGAGCTTATTCTTGCAACCTCAAAGCCTATTGTATTTGCCGATATGATACTCGAAAGGTATGACCTTAAAAAGTATTTTTCCGCCACATTCGGAAGTGAGCTTGACGGAACGAGGGTTAAAAAGGCGGAGGTCATAGATTACGCACATGAGAAATACCCGTTCGATAAATCCTGTGCCGTAATGGTGGGCGACCGCCGTCACGACGTTGAGGGAGCACATCAGTGCGGCATCCCCTGTATTGGCGTGACTTTTGGATATGGTGATAGGACAGAGCACGAAGAATGCGGTGCTGATTTTATCGCCTGCTCCGTATCAGAGCTTGAAGCTTTCCTTATATGAATAAAAGCACCTCCCTTGGGGTATGATACCAGCAAGAGGAGGTGCTTTTTTATGAATATGGATGATAAAACATATAAAAAATATGTGGAAAAGCGTGCGACGAAATCAAACCTGCCGTCTGACTGCGCTAAGGCGTTTTTGGTTGGGGGACTTATATGTATAATCGGTCAGGGACTCTTTGATTTATACAGCGCGCTTGGAATGACCGAGGAAAATGTGAAATCCCTTGTACCGTCATCGCTTATATTTTTGGCGGCGCTTCTTACCGCACTTAATGTATTTGACAATATTGCAAAGTTTGCCGGAGCGGGAACGCTTGTGCCAATAACCGGATTTTCCAACGCCGTGGTATCCCCGGCAATTGATACTAAGGCTGAAGGCTTCATACTTGGCGTTGGCGCAAAAATATTTACGGTTGCAGGACCTGTGATACTGTACGGCACGCTTGCGTCTGTTATCTACGGCGTTATTTTGTATATTGTGAGGTTGTTCTGATGCAGAGGGGAATAATAGAGCTTTCGTCCCGACCGTCAATTCTCAGTGCCGCCACAGTGGTTGGAAAAAAGGAAATGGACGGTCCGCTTGCAAGGTGCTTTGATAAATACGATGAAACAGATACATTCGGTATGCCAACCTGGGAGCAGTCCGAGAGTGAAATGCAGAGAATCGCGCTTAATACCGCCATTGACAAGGGCGGATTCAAAATACACGATATTGACGCAATTTTTGCAGGAGACCTTATCAATCAGTGTACCTCCAGCGGATACGGTCTTGCCAATTTTGATGCACAGTTTTTCGGGCTTTTCGGTGCTTGTTCAACAATGGCGGAATCCTTGGTACTTGCATCCATGCTTATTGATTCGGGGAAATACTCACGCTGTGCGGCAGTGACGTCCTCCCACAACTGTTCTGCCGAAAGGCAGTTCCGCTTTCCCATTGAATACGGCGGTCAGCGTCCCCCTACCGCGCAGTGGACCGTTACGGGAGCGGCGGCACTGATTGTGGGCGAGCATTCCGGCGCACCGTATATTACCGAGGTGCTTCCGGGTCGTGTTACCGACAAAGGAATTACGGATAACGCCAACATGGGCGCGGCAATGGCACCTGCGGCGGCGGACACGCTGAAGCGGTATTTTGATGAATCCGGGACAAAGCCTCAGGATTTTGACACGATCTTTACGGGAGACCTGGGATTTGAGGGAAGCGGAATATTAGGTGAGCTTCTCATGTCAGAAGGATATGACATCTCCGGTGTGCACAAGGACTGCGGTCTTATGATATACGAGCGCGAAAGACAGGATGTTCACGCCGGCGGCTCGGGATGCGGATGCTCGGGATGTGTGCTTGCAGGTCATATTCTTCCCGAAATTACGGCAGGTAAGCTTGGTCGTATCCTGTTTGTTGCAACGGGTGCGATGATGAACACCGCAAGTCTCCAGCAGGGATTAACAATACCTGGAATCGCACATCTTGTATGCATAGAGGGGGATAGAGCTGATGGATAAAGTGCTTCAGTATCTATGGGCATTTATTGTTGGCGGCGCACTTTGCGTTATTGCCCAGATACTCATTGACAAAACCAAGCTTACTCCTGCGCGAATACTTGTTTTCTATGTTGTTGGCGGAGTTATATTAACGGGAATCGGACTGTATCAGCCCC
>JAEIGA010004805.1_pt1 | contig 20822 bp, 28 predicted proteins | sample 9270691 | NCBI WGS metagenome assembly JAEIGA01 (sample SAMN17057246, study PRJNA624740) | gut metagenome | biome: biome; isolation source: fecal sample | host: Bos grunniens | place: China: Xizang | collected 2019 | reverse complement strand
CTGCGGCTCAAAATTAAACTTCAGGAGGAACTGAAACATGGAAAGAATTGAAGAAATTAACGTTCGCCTGGCTGCCATCCAGGGCGAGATCGACACCGCCGCCGGCGAAGTGCTGGCCGCTCTGGAGACCGAGTCCAACGAGCTGATGGCTGAACGCCAGCAAATCTTGGACGAGGCACAGACCCGCCAGCAGCTCCGCAACAACATCGCCGAGGGCATCGTCTCCGGCCAAGTAATCGAACAACATGAGGAGGAAAACAACATGGAAAACCGCACTTTCACCCTGGAGTCCGAAGAATACCGCAGCGCGTTCTTGCGCCACCTGCGTGGTGAGGAAATGAGCGAGGTCGAGACCCGCGCCTTCACCTTCTTGACGACCAACACCACGGCTCCCCTGCCGACTGTGATGCAGAACCGCATCATCGACCTCATCGGCGAAGCACACCCCATCGTGGCCGATGTCTACACCATGAACTCGAACAGCGCCATCACCATCCCGGTGGCCAAGAGCATCGTGGCAGACGCTGGTGAGACTGCCGAGGGCGCAGCTTCCAACGAGCTGGAGATCACCTTCGACGACATCAACCTCTCCGGCAACGACTACACCGCCAACGTGAGCCTGTCCTACAAAATGGCTCGCATGGCGATCCCCGCTTTCGAGGACTACCTGGTCAGCCAGATCGCGGCTCGCTTGGGCTCCAAGCTTGCTGTGGGCATCATTGCCAACATCAAGAGCGGCATGGCTGCTGGCAACAAAATCGCTGAAGGTGTCAACTACGCCAACCTGGTCGCTGGCTTCGGCGAATTGAAACGCGTGGGCAACGTGGTCGTATACGGTACCCGCAAGGGCGTCTACAACAAGCTGGTCGGCATGGTCGACAGCAACAAGCGCCCGATCTTCCAGAACCCTGTCACGGCTTCCGCTGCCGGTGCTTTGCTTGGCGCGACGATCAAGTTCGAGGACGCTATCGGCGACGACGAGCTCTTGATCGGTGACCCGAGCAAATACTTGCAGAACGTGGTGGCGCCTATCGTCATCGAAACCGACAAGGATCTGAACACCCACAAGTATGTCTACTCTGGCTACACCTGCCAGGAAGGCGTGCTCACGGACGACAAAGCGTTCGCGCTTGTTTCCGAGACTGTCTAAGTCAACCGCGTGGGCGGGGGGGGTAACAGCCCCGCCCACTACATCCTGGAAGGAGGGGCACTATGACCACACTCGAAAAAATCAAGCAAGCCCTCCGCACCAGCCACAGCAAGCTGGACGAGGACATCCATGCAGACATCGACGCCTGCATGGCCGACCTCCGTCTTGCCGGTGTGAAGTACAAGGGCGAGGACGACCCGCTCATCTACAACGCCATCAAGCTGTGGTGCCGTTCTCTGTATACCGACGACACCGCCAAGGCGGCCGAATGGCTCCGCCGGTATGAGGGGCTCAAGGCTTGCCTCATGATGGCGGAGGGCTACGGCTGGGAGGCTGATGCAGATGAATGAGCTGCTGACGCTGGTCGGTCGAGTGCTTGCAACTGACGGCTACACCGTGGCCGAGGAAACCCGGCGCGATGTGTTCTGCCGTCTTGCGAGTATCGGCCAGACGGAGTTCTATCAAGCCCAAGCCACTGCCCTGCGCCCCGAGCTCAAGTTCATCTTGAAGGACTACCTGGACTACGGCGGCGAGGAGCTCTGCATATTCAACGACGAGTGGTACAGAGTTCTCCGCACCTACCGGGCAGGTCAAGAGCTGGAGATCGTGGTGCAACGAGCGGCCCCGGAGGAGGTCGACGCGAATGGCGCAGTCGATTAAACCAGCAGACCTTGGCAAGGCTATCGCCGAGCAACTGACCCTCTACCATGAGGACGTTATAGAGAAGGTCAACGCCGCAGGCGAGAAGGCTGTCAAGAACCTGGTGAAGCTGACCAAGCAAACCGCACCCAAGAGGAGCGGAGACTTCCGGAAAGCCATCACCAGTGTGGAGAAGGAGAACCCCGCCACCGGCGACAAGGAGTTCACATGGGGGGCAAAAGCTCCTCACCATCGACGGACTCACTTGCTGGTGAAAGGTCATGCGAAGGCGAAGGGCGGCCGAGTGCCTGGCGATCCATTCCTGGAGAACGCCCTGGAGCAGGTGCTGCCCGAGTATGAGAAGGACGTCAAGGAGGCAATCGAAGGATGATAGATGAAATCTTGAAACCTATCGGGGCGCCCTTCAAAGAGACTATGTTCTCGCGGGCCCCGGATGTGGACTATATCGTCTACCACATCGAGGTGGATGCTGATGGCTCCGACGATGAAAACCTCATCTTCACCAACAGCGTCACCCTTGAGGTGTACGAGACGAAACCCAACCCGAAGCTGGAGGCGACCCTTGAGGCGCAGCTGAACGCGCGCGGGCTGAAATATTCCAAGCAATCGCGCTACTGGATACCAGAGGCGCAACGATACCAGGTGATCTATGAGTTCACCTACATCACCAAAACCTAAAGGAGGAAAAACTAATGTCTAAAAGAACCGATAACGACAAGATCACTCTCGGCTCCGGCAAGGCGTACATTATGGAGTACGATGGCACGATGCCGGCAGTGGCAGACATCTGCAAACCCGAGAACTTGCTCGGCAAGATCCAGGGCGGCGCGCAGCTGACCTACACCACCGAGACGCACGAGGAGAAAGATGATCTCGGCACCGTGGCGAAAGTCGTCGTCACGAATGAGGAAGCACTCCTCAAGCTGGGCATGATTACCTTCAACGGCGACACGCTGGCCAAGCTGGCAGACCGCTGCAAAGTGACCGAGGCCGAAGGCAAACGCACGCTCCACATCGGTGGCGCGGGCAACTCCCAAGGCAAGCAGTGGGTCGTGTGCTTTGCTCACGAGGACAAAGTCGACGGCAACATCTGGTTGCTGATGCGCGGCTCCAACCAAGCCGGCTTGACCCTCGCCTTCGCGGTGGACGCTGGCAGCAAGCTCGAGCCCGAGTTCAAGGGCTTGCCGTTCGACGAAAACGGCAGCTTGATCCAGTACATCGAGGAGATCGGCACCGTCTGATCCGGGTCGTAATTCTACGGCGGGGCTGTGAGACTATCGCAGCCCCGCTACTTTTTTAGGAGGACAACCGCATGGACATCTTACACTTTAACCAATACCGCCCGCCCATCCTTCCCATCGAAATGCTGGACGATGCGCGCACTGTCATCCAGGTGGTGCCGCCGACAGTCGACCTACAAGAGGAGCTTCGTGCAAGATCCGCCGACTTCAATGCTCTCTTGACCGGTGGTGATGATGAGAAACGCGCGGCGCTTTTCGATCTTGCCGCTCGACTGATGAGCTGTAACAGAAATATGCGCACGATTACAGCGGAACAACTCCAAACCACCTACGGCCTCGTCGAGGAGGATATGGTGGTCTTTTTTGAAGCGTACACGAACTTCGTGCGCGGTATTGAAAACGCAAAAAACTGATACTCCCGCAGAACCCCATGGCGGAGTCTGCGGGGCATCATAACTATATCAACACCACCTGGGGCAGGCGGCTCGTCTCCGAGTATAGCGGGCTGAACTTCCACCAGGTCGGGCAGCTCGACTATGGCACATACCTGCTCTGGCTTCGGGACGCATACATTGACGGCTTGAACCGAACCGAGGAGGGTCGTCAGTATCTGGACGACTGCTGGAGAATGGAACAGGTCAAGCCAGACCGAGGAAAGCTACATCAACTACTGGGAAAGGGGGCACCTGTGAATGGCGAATAAAGCGCTTAAAGGCTTAACCATCAAGATCGGAGCAGATACTTCCGAACTGGGCAAAGCCCTCGACGATGTCGAGAAAAAGGGCAGCAGTCTCTCCAAGGAGCTTGGGCAGATTAACAAGTTGCTGAAACTTGACCCCAAAAATACCGAGCTCCTGGCACAGAAGCAGAAGGTACTGGCCGAGGCTATCGACAACACCGAGGACAAACTCGGCACACTTCGCGAGGCCGAGAAACAAGCCCAGGAGCAGTTCAAAAAGGGCGAAATCTCCGAGCAGCAGTACCGTGCTTTACAGCGTGAGATTATTGCCACGGAGAGCAAGCTCGACAAGTACAAGCAGGCCGCAAAGGAAACCGCCGAAGCCGAGAAGAAACTGGCAGACGGCGCCGAGGAGGCAGGCAAGGAACTGGGCGACCAGGCAAAAAAGACACGCGATGCTGATGAGGCGGCAGACGACCTTGACGACTCTGCCGAGGGTCTGGCAGCAGGTGGTCTTGCTGCTATGGCGGCCGCAGCGGCGGCAGCTGTCACTGCCATCGTCGCACTGGCAGAGGAGTCCAGAGAGTACCGCAACGAGATGGCGAAGCTGGACACCGCCTTCCAGGACAACGGCCACAGCGCAGAAACGGCCACCAAGACCTACGAGGCCTTGCAGAGTGTACTCGGTGAGACCGAGCAAGCTGTCGAGGCGGCCAACCACCTGGCGAAACTGTGCGACACCGAGGAGGAGCTTGCCGAGTGGACGGACATCGCCACCGGTGTGTATGCAACCTTCGGCGCCTCCCTTCCCATTGAGGGCTTGACCGAGGCCGCGAACGAGACCGCCAAGGTCGGCTCGCTCACTGGCTCGCTTGCTGATGCGCTCAACTGGGCAGGCGTGAACGAGGAGAAATTCCAAGCACAGCTTGACGCTTGCGGCAGTGAGCAAAAACGGCAGCAGCTCATCACCAAGACACTGACCAAGATATACGGCGGAGCGGCTGACCAATTCAAAAAGACCAACGCGGAAGTGATCCGCGCCAACCAAGCCACAGAGAAGTGGAACAAGGCGACCGCCAAGATCGGCAAGACTGTCGAGCCGGTGGTCACCGACATCAAGGAGCTGGGAGTCACCCTGCTGGAGGATGTCAGCGATCCGCTGGAGGACATCGCGGAGTATATCCGCAAGGATGTCCTGCCCGCCATCAAGAACGTCAGCTCCTGGGTCAAGCAGAACGGCCCGCTCATCAAGAGCACAGTGGTCGGCATCACGACTGCACTGGTCGCCTACAAGGTGGCGACTGTTGCCACTAATGTCGCACACAATGGGCTCAAGGGTGCCATCATGGCTACAACTGTGGCGCAGACAGCTCTCAACATCGCGCAGGCTGCATCGCCAGTTGGGCTAATATTGACTGCCGTGGTGGCCTTGACTGCAGCCTTGGTGGCTTTAATCGTTGCAACAGAGGACGCTGTAAAGCCCGTGGATGTGTTGACTGATGAGGAGAAGGAACTGGCAGCAGCGGCGGACGAGGCCGCCGAAGCCTTCCGAGATCAGCACGCTGCTACTAAGGATACTATGGACGGCATCAATTCCCAGATGAGCCACATCTCCGAACTCGCCGCCGAACTGACCGGACTGGCGGATGCTTCCGGTCGGGTCAAGGAAGAGGATCAAGCGCGGGCCCAGTTCATCTTGAACGAGCTGAACGAGGCGCTCGGTACCGAGTACAGCATGGTGGGCGGCGTCATCCAGCAGTATGGCAAGTTAAAAGATAGCATCGAAGAAGTTATCAATACCAAAAAAGCGCAACTGCTTCTCGAATCCTACGAGGACGACTATGTGGAAGCCATAAAGGAAAAGGATCGCGCTCTTGAGAATTTAACGCTCAAAGAGAAGGAGTACCTTGCGCAAAAGGAGGCGTCGAGCGACCGGATCAAAACCCTCGATACAGAAATAGCGGAATTGAAAAAACTGTTCTACGACGAGAGCGTGTACATGACCGGCTCGGAGAGGTCGGCACTGTGGACGCGAATACAAAATCTCCAAAAAGCCCACGACGAGGAAAAAGGCGTTCTTGACGATAAGCGGGCCAAATGGGAGCAGGCGGCGCTCGACTATAACACTTACTCCAACGTCATCATCAACTACGAGGACGCACAGGTCGCAGCATTAAAAGGCAACTATCAAGAAGCCGTGGACATCCTCGCCCGCAAGGGGAACACCTTCGGCAACTATTCTAAGAGAGTGGACTCCGAGACCGCCAAGGTGCTGGACGCTCTCTATCTTGAGGCCGTGGAGGCTGGGAAGAATGCAGAGCTGACCAAGGAGAACTTCGAGAAAGGCGTGGCCGGCTACACAGAGAAAATGGTCAAGGAAGCCGAGACGAACTACCAAAAGGCGCTTAAAGAGTTCGAGACCGCCTATGCTGATGCAGAGGGCGTCGGTGAGGATATGACCGACGGCTTGACCGCAGGCGCGGAGAAGAAACGCCCCAGCTTAATTGAAAAAGCCAAGAGCTTAATCACCGGCTTCCTGTCCGCAGCTCGAAAGGCCGCCGACTCCCACTCGCCGTCCCGCAAGACGATGGAACTCGGCGAGGATATGGGCGAAGGCACCGAGATCGGACTTGAGAAAAAGACCAAGGACATCAAGCGCATGGCTGACAAGCAGGTCGGCGTCGTGCTGGATGCCTACCGCCCCGATGAGGTCAACGCGCAGAAGTCGCTCCGCTCTGTGGCGGAACAACAGGCTGCGCGTCAAACCAGTCAGCAGCTGGCTGCTGCGTCGAGCAATGGCCCGCTGCTTGAGAGAATACTGACCGCCATCGAGAAGGGCCAGATCTTGACCATTGATGGCGATGCACTGGTCGGTGCGACCGCCAACTCTATGGACAACGCACTGGGCCGTCGCAGAGCCCTGGCAGCAAGGGGGGCATTGTAATGGAAAAACGGACTGCCCTGCTGGGTAGCTATGACACCGCATCCAATGGCTGGACGCTGACCGGGTGCCTCTTGAGCGACCCGGAACAAAAGACGCAATACATCGAGAAGTCGGGCGGGGATGGGTCGTGGGACTTGTCCACCGTCTTGACCGATGGCATCCCGAGATATAAAGACCGCAACTTGACCATCACGCTGGAGTGTTCCGAGGGTACGAGAGACGACCGCGAGGAAATCATCCAGGAGATGGTCAACACGCTGGATGGCTTGGAGTGGCACATCGTACTCCCAGACCGACCAGAGCACTACTTGGTCGGCCGTCTGCACATCGCGGTCAACTACAACGACCTGGCGCACGCAATGGTCACAGTGACCGGCGTGGTCGAGCCGTGGTTCTACAGAAATACCGAGAGCATCGTGGTGCTAACAGCACCCATCACCAGTTCGACCGACGCGGCCACCTTCTACTTGTGGAACCGAGGGCGCAAGGTGGCCACACCGGTGCTGACTGTCAACGGGACCGCCCACTTGACCTTTAAGGGCCTACACCAGAACCTGGAGACAGGCACCTACACGTGGCCGGCTTTGCAGCTGATGCCGGGTGAGAACGAGCTCATCTACACTGGCTCCTACGGCGGGACAGATGAGACCCTCACGCTGACCTACAGGGAGGCGGTGCTGCGATGATCCAAGTCTATGCAGATGGCGCGCTGGTTTATGACAGCCGGCTGGAGGAGTACGACCTGGTGGGGCTGAAAGTCACCACCGGCTTGAATGTTGGCGGCACCGCGGAGATCGTGATGTCGGTCGGTCACCCTGCATACAACAGCTTCGTGAGCCACAAGACCCTCGTGACAATCTACAGGGACGGCGTGCTCCGCTTCCGCGGTCGCGCCCTCTACCCTGCCGACAACTTCCTGGGGCAGCGCACCATCACCTGCGAGGGTGAGCTGTGCCTGCTCCGGGACAGCATCAACCGCCCCTACAAGTACCAAGCCTCGCCGCGGTCGATCTTCGTCACACTGGTCAACGCGCACAACGGCCAGACTGATGAGGAGAAAAAGTTCAAGGTGGGAGATGTGACTGTCACCGATCCGAACGACTACATCACGCTGGAAAGCGAGAGCGCTGAGACCATCCTGGACACGCTGAACAAGGCAGTCGAGCGGGTCGGTGGGTATATCACCTTCACCGATGCAGAGGACGGCTCGCGTGTCATCAACTGGCTGGAGGACATGGACAGCCGGAGCGACCAGGTCATCGAGTTCGGTGAGAACTTGCTGGACTTCACCCGCACCGGTGCAAACACCACCGCACTGTTGACCGGGCTGGTGCCGTATGGCAAGAAGGACGAAACAACAAAGAAGCGCTTGACCATTGAGAGCGTGAACGGCGGCAAGGACTACATCCTGGCAGACGATGCCAAGGCTGTGCGGGGCACGATAATGGGCACGGCTACGTGGGACGATGTGACTGTCGCATCCAACCTCCTCAAGAAGGCGCAGGCCTATCTTGCACAGAGCAAGCTGTTCATCACTTCGCTGAACTTGACGGCGCTCGACCTGTCCTACATGGACAAGAGCCTCGACAGCTTCTCCGTGGGTGACGAGATCAGAGTGCTGTCCGCTCCGCATGGTGTGGACGAGTACTTCCAGCTGACCACGCTGACCGAGGACTTGCTGAACCCTGCACAGAGCCGCATCACACTGGGCAAGGACGTCCAGTCCCTAACTGGCGCGGACGTGGAGAGTGACAAGAAGGGCCAGAGCGCCTTGACCTCCGTACGTGTGCAGATGGACAACGGCCAAGACTTGACCGGATACGTCAAGCAAGACGACCTGGCTGGCTATGCGACCCAGGACGACCTCGTGGTCTATGTAAAACAAGGCGACCTGTCGGGCTACGCTAAAACGAGCGATTTGTCAAGCTACGCTACCAAGACTACTGTGACCGCTGTGGACGACAAGGTCGACACAGAGGCGACCGCCCGCAAGGCACTGATCGACCTGCGTGAGGACGCTGTACACGTCGGCGATGATGAGCACGTCACCCACATCCACGGCAACGACCGCATCAAAGTCCACAACAGGATGCACATGGTCGGCTCGATGCTGGACTTCGACAACAACGAAGGCGTGCGCTGTTACAACAACGACGGCACCGTGGTCTATGTCCTACGTATAGACCCCAGCAACAACGTCATCGTGGGTACGGCCAACAACAAGATGTTTCTGCGAGGCACCACGGTCTACTTAAACAACACCAACACCGTGGTCACATCCGACCGCCGTGCCAAGCACAGCATTGAGGAGCTGCCCGACGCGTATGTGGAGGCACTTGACAAAATGGTGCCTGTGCGCTTCAAGTACAACGACGGCAAATCCGATCGCTACCATGTGGGCTTCATCGCCCAGGATGTAGAGGGGGCCTTGACAGATGCGGGCTTGAGTGGTAAGGACTTCGGTGGCTTCGTGGATTTGAACGGAGACGGCGAGACACTGGGCCTTGCGTATGATGAGTTTATCGGCTTGCTGTTCCAAAAGATCCGCAAGCTTGAGAAAAAAATAGAAGCAATGGAGGATGAGAAACAATGAACCCGACAGTAATCACAGCGAGAGTGTCCGACCAGCATCTGCAACTGGTGAACGAGGCGCTCGTCGCATCCGGCGGTGTGGACGTATTGCAAATCCGCTTTGAGTTTTGTGGTCTGTGGTCTGGCTGTGGCAAGACCGCCGTATTCTACCGCAACCCCGACGAGGTCTACCACGTACCGGTCACAGATAACCTTGTCACTGTACCGTGGGAGGTGCTGACTGACGAGGGGCACTTCTACTTCGGCGTGTTCGGCGTCAAGTCCAACCGGCGCGCAACCGAGGTCGTCAAGATTAATGTGGAGCAGGGCGCCCTCACCACCGCCACTGCTACGCCGGAGGACCCGGCGCCGGACATCTACGACCAGCTGATGGCAGCCTATGGCCACATGGAGCAGAAAGTGGTCGACGCGTGCGCGGAGATGGAGCAAGGGCTGGCCGACACGTATGACAAGATGGAACAGGACACCAACCTCATGCACGCACGACTCGATGCGGCCATCGCGATGCGAGGGGCAAATGGCGCCGTCGAGTATGCCATCAACGGCGAAGGGGTCACAGGTAAACTGACGACAAACGGCTCCGTTGTGAGCGCAAATTTCCACTTCAATGTCGCACCGGAGACGTGGTACGGCGGTCAATCACGCTATATTGAACTGCCGGTCTACTTGGCGCCGTTGCAGCCGTCGGTGGAGATCCCAACGCTCCTGGGAACTGACGCCTATTTGAAGGCGACCATCTACACGGACGAGGACGGCGACGTTTTCCAGCCGGGGTCGGTGGTGCTCTGTATTGACTGCACACTCGATTCTACTCAGTACGTCTACGGCTTCCACGGCTTCAAAGGCACCTACCCGCTCGCCAAAGCCTTCCTTGACGAAGTGTCCGACATCCGTGTCGGTGCTGATGGCACGACCTACGAGACCGCTGGAGAAGCTGTGCGGGCACAACTGTCTGGAGTGTCTAACGTTGCCGTTGACCAAGAGCTCAACGATGCCTCGACCAACGCCATCGCCAACAAGGTCGTGACCACGATATTCAACGAGCTGGCCGACATCCGTGCTGGTGCTGACGACATTACATACAACACGGCTGGAGACGCGGTGCGCTATCAACTTGTCGAGATAAAGCAGGCCGTCGCAAGCGCAGTAGGGATAGCAAGCGATTTAGACCGTCGCCTCGCTTTAGAGGTAGCGCCCGCCGTCGCAAGCGCAGTAGGGATAGCAAGCGATTTAGACCGTCGCCTCACTTTAGAGGTAGAGCCCGCCGTCGCGGAGAGCGCTGCAAAGATAGGCGACATCGAAACGGCGCTGAACGGCATTATCGCTATCCAAGAAGCCCTTATCGGGGGTGAGGATGCATGAGTATTGCCGAGAAACTTCAAGTGATAGCGGAGAATGAGCAGAAAGTGTTCGAGGCGGGCAAACGCGCCGTCTTGAAAGACAGTAAGTACATGAACGCCACGGCAAGCGGTGCGGCGGTGGCACTGCCCGATGTGTCATCTGTTGAGCACGAGGTGGCGGTGCAGTTGTCGAGCGAAGTCTTAACAGACTTCTCGGCGGTCACGGTCAAGCGATACGGCAAGAATTTGTTGCCGTTTCCCTATAAGGACAAAACCAAAAGCGCCGGCGGTATTACGTTTACAGCAAACGATGATGGGACAATAACGGCAAACGGAACGGCTACTTCTGACACGGTTTTCGTTCTCTGCGGTGGTAGTGGCATGAACGCTATGCCGCTTAAATACGCGTTTGTTACGGGTGAAACCTACGTCTATTCAACCGGTGCAATTTTACCGGCAGGCGTCGAGATATGTAACTTTTTGTATGACGCGAACGGAAAAACTCATTCAGGGCGAACGGTTAGCAGTGGAACACACAGCAAAACGCTCACCATTAGCGAGGACAACTTACGCTTGTATAGTTATTTTCGCATAGCAAAAAGCACGGTGCTTGACAACTTCACCATCTACCCCATGATCGAAAAGGGTGCGACCGCCACAGAGTATGAACCGTACATCGTGACAGAGCATACCCCGCACGCTGACGGACTGGTGACACTGCCGAATCTGTCGCCTGTCATGACACTGGCAACCGACACGGACGGCGTGACAATCGACTGCTCGTACCTGCGGGACATCGACACCTATATTGACAATTTGACAATGAATGTTGCATTGACTGGAGGTGACTGAAATGGCGTTTAGTTTGAGAGAGTTCGTGAAAAAAGGCTTGCTGTTAGCCGTGGGCCAGAAGGCTGACTATGAGGTCATCCTCAACGCCGCCAACTGGCTGGACAAGGGCGTGCTGCTCGAGGCTGACCTTGAGGAGATCCAGACGGCGATCGACAGCAAGAACAAACCGACAGAAGAAGAGGGGGAATAAGTAATGGCAGTAATGACAAATATCGAACTGGCTGAAAAGTGTGTTGAAATAGCCAAGAACTTCAAGACCCTGTACGTGATGGGCTGTTTCGGTGCGCCGATGAGTGAAAAAAACAAGGCGAGATACTGCAACAACCACAAATACAACCGAAACGCCACCCGACAAAAAATGATTAAAGCGGCAACCGCCGACACCTTCGGCTTCGACTGCGTGTGCTTTATCAAGGGCATTTTGTGGGGCTGGAACGGCGACAAGAACAAGACCTACGGCGGAGCCGGTTATGCCATTAACGGCGTGCCAGATGTGAGCGCTGACGGCATGATCGGGAAATGCTACGGCGTATCCAAAGACTTTTCAAAGATCGAGGTCGGCGAGGTCGTTTGGATGAGCGGGCACATCGGTGTGTATGTCGGCGCCGGCTTGGCTGTCGAGTGTACCCCTAAATGGGGAAACAAGGTACAAATCACAGCGGTCAGCAACATCGGCAAAAAGGCAGGTTATAACGCCCGCAAATGGACAAAGCACGGAAAACTGCCCTACGTCTCCTATGAGGCTATCCCGGCAGGCGATGACCCCATCCACGTGACCTACAAAGCCTACGCGGGCAAGTGGTGGTCGGAGATCGTGGACTGCAACGATGACAACGCGCAAGGGTACGCAGGCGTGCAAGCCAGAAACATGACCGCACTGATGGCAAAGCCCGACCTCGGCACGTTGCGCTACCGGGTGCACCTGGTCGGCAAAGGCTGGCTGCCGTGGGTCGAAAACTATGAGGACTACGCAGGCAACAAGGGCAAGGCGATCGACGCGGTGCAGATGGAGCTCGTCGGTGTGCCTGGCTACGCGGTGCAGTACAGAGTCTCGCCGTCCGCGAGCAAGGGCTGGTATGGCTGGTGCACCGATCTCACCGATGCAACCGGCGACGGATATGCTGGTGTGTTCGGCAAGCCCATCGACTGCATCCAGGTCAAGATCGTGAAAAAGTAAGGAGGGGCAAGACATGAGTGAAGGCATCATCGTGGCCCTCCTGGGCTTCGTCGGCACCCTGCTCGGTTCGCTGTTCGGCATCTTGGCCGCCCAGAAGCTGACCCAGTACAGACTGGTCAAGCTTGAGGAGAACGCCACACAGATGGACAGCAAGCACAACACCCTCAAGGAACGCACCACGCGCCTGGAGGGTCGGATGGACGAGGCCGAGCACGAAATCCGCGACCTCAAACAGTATCACAAGCCGAACTAAAGGAGGACAAGCAAATGCTGAAAAACATCGCGAACCTCATCAAGGTCAAGACCATCGTCACGCTGGTGGTGCTGGTCGTGTTCACAGTCCTCGCACTGCGGGGCGATGTGGATCCCGACAATGTGATGTGCGTCGTCTCGACAGTCATCGCGTTCTACTTCGGCACCCAGCACGAAAAAACGGCATAAACACAGTAAAACCCCGGAGGGCTCAAGCCTTCCGGGGTCTTTTTTTATGCTCTTTTTATGATGGATAACATCTGTGTCCCTATTCGTCAGTACCTTTATGTTGTCTATCATATGTAAAAATATATAGCGGGCTATATCCGCAGGGTGAAGCCTAACTGGATCGGGGTCTCTTTCATATCCTTCGGTGTGCCGACCGCTGTATATCTCTCGCGGCTGTAATCAATGCGCTCGATGCAGGCCTTGAGTAGTTTGTTCTTCTCCGCGACTGGGGCCTCTGGGTCTTTTAGGGCGTCCAGGGCAGCCTTGAAGGTGACGATCTTCTCGCCGAGGTCAACCGGTTCCGGCATAGACTCCCTCGCGTCGTACAGCGTCTGCTGGACTTCCTCGATCTCGTGCACCGTGGCGTCATTCAACTTCTTGAACACGTGCTCCGGCATCCCGCGCTCCATCTTCTCGGCCCACTGCTTGACCTCGGTCTCCCGTAGAGACTCCAGCCGCTTCTCCAGGCGAGCGATGAGCTGCTTATGCTGTTCTGCACAGTCATCGGCGCCGGACTTGACACGTACCTCAAAATCGTCTATAGCACCTTGTAGCGCTTTCTCGATCTCGTCTATCACGTCTTGCATTTTAGCCGAGGCCTGCTGGCAGTGCTTCCTATTCTGGCACAGCATCCGAGGGGCGCTTCGTTCCTTGCCCTCCTTGTCGTTGTATTTTCTGCCGACCATAGCCCTGCCGCACACTTTACAATACACGATGCCCGCCAGAGGATTAGTCGGGGCCTTCGACTTTGGAGTCCTCGGTATTTTCCCTTGCCTTGCCCGCACGGCGTCCCACAGCTCTTGCGTGATGATCGCGGGGTGCTTGCCTTCAAATATAAGATAGTCCTGGTTAGCCGCACGGGTCTCGACGACTTCGCCTTCCTTAACCAGTAAATTGACTTTACGATGGAACCATTTAACCTTGCCGAGGTAGTGTACGTTTGACATCATTCTGCCGAAGGTGTGGATTGACCACTTTTTACCCTTCGGCGCGGGGATGTGCTCCGCGTCGAGCGTGTCGGCGATCCGGGTAAACCCCATGCCGCTGGCGTACATCTCGAAGATGCGCTTGACGGCTTCGGCCTGTTCTGGTATGGGCTCCAGCGTGTGGTAGGTGGTCTTGCCTTCCTTGTATGCCACCTTCCTGTACCCATAAGGCGCTTCACTGCCTATATAGTTACCTTCTTTTACACTCGCGAGGCGGCCCAAGTTCATGACCTTCTTCGCATATTCCAAATATTCATTGCCTCGCATCAGCTCGCGCTTGAAGTCGTCCCGGTCTCGCTCGTTGTTTAGGTCATAGACTCCGCGGTCCATGGTGATGACGAGCGTCTTGGTGTGGCGGAGTATCTTGATAAGGTACCCGATGTCCTCCAGGTCTCCACGTGACAGACGGCTGACGTCCTTGAGGATGATGGCCTTGATCTTCGGTGACTCTATACGACGGAGGAGCTCCTGGAGGCGAGGACGGGAGGCTATTGTTTCACCAGAGCCGACCTCTCTGTACCTGTTCTCCTCTGGCACGGCGCCGCCTTCCGCGTTACGTTCCACCCACTCATCGAGCTGGTGCTCGTGACGTTCCAAGACTTCGGCTACTGTCATCAGCGGGTCGTCTGTCCGAGACTTCCGCAGATAGAACAGCAACTCGTCCGCGAGGAACTGTTGCATTATAAAATCATACATTTTTCTTTGACTCCTTCCAGTATTCTACTATTTTCGACGCCTGCATATTGTAGTATAGTAGAAAGCAGTATACCTTGAAGGTATACCGGCCCCGAACTACAAAGGAGGCGAAGGTCATGAGGCAAGACTTAATAGATCAAATCGTTGCCCTCTTGCAGGAGTGCAATGATGTAATGCTTTTAGACCTCATCTATAAGCTGTTACTTCGTCAAACTTGACACCAACTGGTCTATGAGGTCAAGTTTCTCGGTGTCAGTTTCGGCAAGTTTCACGACCAAGTTGTACAGTTTTTCATCTTTTCTTAAACGGACGATCAGTTCAGCGAGCTGGTCGTTCTTTTTTTGTTCAAGCGTGCGCTCACGTGGGACGTCATAACCCCAAAGCCACATCTCGGAGACATTTAGAGCGACGGCAAGCTTGCTAATCGCGCCCGACTTCGGCTCGTATGTGCCCGAAAGGTATCTGCTGATAGCACCCTTGTCAATACCGGACGCTTGGACGAGGTCGCTCTGTTTCATTCCTCGATCGTCCATTGCTTCACTCAATCGCGAGGCTGTAGTGCCTGTCCTCATGAAGTCTGCCATAGTTTTCCACCTCCTGCCTGTATACATATAATACACCTGTTTTTGCCTTTTCACAACCCTTTTTTGCGTTTTTTCTAAAAAAAGTTGTGAAAATGCAAATTTCCCTATTGACAAATAATTGGAAATCCTTATAATGATGCTTGGGAGTTGTGAAATCACAACAATTTTTTGAACACAACCAACGCATTATTTAGTAAAGGAGGTGAGAATATGAGCATAAAGACAGAACCGTTTGCCGTGTTGCGTGGACTGATAAAGGAGAAGTTCGGCACGCAGGGCGCTTTCGCAGTAGCGATGGGGATGGATGAGTCCACCTTGAGCAAAAAACTGTGTGGGCGTGTTGAGTGGACTCGTGACGAAATGGAGCGGGCCTGCAAACTGTTGGGCAAAACTATGCACGACGTACCCCCCTTATTTTTTTAACCTAAAAGTTGTGAAATCACAACCAACCCCGAAGAGCCCCATGCAAAGGAGAGAAACCATGCAAAACATTGTTACAGTCTCCCGCCCGCAGCTGACCCCGGTGGAGCGGGCCCGCCGAATGGAAGAAATCAAAAAAGCCGCCGTCGACCTGGTCATCGCGACCGAGATGGCAAAGAGAAAGAAGGCAAAACAATGAGCAAGAACAGACGCAAGGCCCTCGCACTTCTGGCAGGTACCTTTTGCACAGGTGCAGTGATCGGAGCCGCCACGGCCGCTCTGGCTGTAAAGGCGGACAAGCCCGAGGCGATCCCTGTGTTCGTGGAGAAACCCATGCCGGTCGTCATGACCATCAACGAGCAGGACGAGCTGAACACCTACACACCCGACCCGGAGGAGGTCGAACTGATCGGCCGCACCATCTGGGGCGAAGCCAAAGGAGTCAAGAGCAAAGCCGAACGCGCTGCAGTCGCCTGGTGCATCTTGAACCGGGTGGACAAGTGGGACAAGACCATCGAGGAAGTCGTCACGGCGCCGATGCAGTTCCTCGGCTACACGCCAGAGGGCGAGTGCCCGCAGGAGCATCTGGATCTTGCCGCTGACGTGCTGACCCGCTGGAACGCCGAGAAGGAAGGCGCCGAGAATGTCGGCCGGACACTCCCTGCTGACTACCTCTACTTCTACGGCGACGGAGAGCGGAACCATTTCTCAATCGAGTGGCGCTCCGGCATCTACTGGCGCTGGACGCTGACAAGCCCCTACATAACTAAATAAGAAGGAGAGACAAACATGGCTAACATCATTACCATCGAACTCTGCGCAGAGGATCGCGCACGACTTGACCGACTGACCGCTGCACTGGAGGCAGCACGCACTCCGGTCATCATCGAGGAGACCATTGCAGAGGTGGAGGACTACAACGACCCCGCCCTGTATGCCACAGAAACGCCCCAGGAAGCCCCCGAACCGGTCGAGGAGGAACAGACGCCCCAAGAGACCGAAACAGTCCAAAACGAGCCCACAGTGACCAAGCAGGACATCTTGCAGAAGGTCATCGCACTGTGCGGTGCCGGTAAGAAGGCAGAGACCAAGGACATCATCACGACATACGCGGACAGCGTGTCCGACCTGCCCGACAGCGCACTGGGCGAAGTATGGGCCAAGCTGACCGCACTGGAGGGGTAAGAGATGATATTGATTGTTTTATTTGTCGTACTCGCAGCCTGTGGCGTTCTTGTCGCATCCTTGTATTTTAACCACTACCATGGCTTTTGGGATCACGATGCGTGGAGCTCGGTCGGTGCAATATTGTGCGTCCTCGGCTTTGTCGGGCTATTTACGAGCGCGTTTTTAGGCCTGCGAGTGCAGATAGCCAAAGACACCGACTATCAAGCCGCCCTAAACGAGCGAGAGGCCCTCGTGTACCGACTGGAGCACAGGGAGGCCAACCTCGTCGGCAACGAGATGCTATACTCCGAGATCACCGAGTTCAACAATTCCCTGCTGGTCACTAAAAAGTGGGCGGACAGCCCCTGGCTCGGCTGCTTCTACAATGAGAAAATCGCAGACCTTGACTACATCGAGTACAGGGAGGGCTGACATTATGGTCATCTACATTGCCGGAAAGATCACCGGCAACCCGGACTACAAGCGAGAGTTCAACCAAGCAGAAAATGGGCTACTTGTCAAGGGTCACAAACCCTTGAACCCGGCGCACCTGCCTGGCTGGCTGACTAATGCGCAGGCGATGCGCATCTGTCTGTCAATGATAGACGAGGCCGATGCGGTGCTGTTCCTGCCTGGCTGGAAGGACAGCAAGGGCGCCTTCCTGGAGCACGTCTACTGCGACTACACCGGCAAGACCGTGTACCACAGCCTGGAGGAGGTGCCGAGCCGATGACCGCCTTATTGGATTTTATGGAGTATGCCGCCGTAATAATGGGAGGCGCCATTCTCGGTTTACTTGGTCTGGGGGTCATACTTGGGCTCTTGTTTATAGTTGGCTACCTATGCCGGGAATTTTACGCCTTTATAAAAGAAGGAGGTAGAAGGTGATGCCAGAACTAAACAACCACAACGAGCGAGACCACGCTCTGCTCTCTGCATCCAGTTCACACCGCTGGCTCGCCTGTCCCCCATCCGCTGTGGTCGCCGAGGCCTACCCCGAGCAGGACACCGAGTTCACCCGCGAGGGAACCCTGGCGCATGAGGTGGCGGAGATATACGCCAACAACGACCAGATCAACATGGAAGCCACGGATGTCGAGATTGCCGAGCAAATCACCCAGGAGATGATTGACTGCGCCATCGCCTACCGCGACTACATCCAAGAGCTCAAGCACAGCGACGACGCCATCGTCCTACTGGAGCGCAAGGTGGACTTCTCGCCCTGGGTGCCGGACGGCTTCGGCACGTGTGACTGCATCATCATCCAGGACGACGTGCTGACCATCATCGACTACAAGTACGGCCAAGGCGTGCCAGTCTCTGCGCATGACAACCCCCAGCTGAAACTGTACGCACTCGGTGCCTTGAACGACTACGGCTTCGCGCTGGATGTCACAGAGATTGAGATGCACATCTTCCAGCCCCGCATCAACAACATCAGCACCGCACGCATCGGCGTGGCCAGTCTCTTAGCATGGGCGGACGATATTGTCAAGCCCACCGCCGAAAAGGCTGCACAGGGCAAGGGCAAGTACCAGGAGGGTGTGCACTGTACCTTCTGTCCTCACGCAGGCCGCTGCCGTAAGCTGTCCAATGCTTGCAAGGAGTTCGTCGAGACCCACGACCTGCGCATCGCTGTGCCGGTGCTGACGCCGTTCGAGATGGCCGAGGTCTTGCAGATGGAGCCGCTCATAACACTATGGCTCCGCCGTGTCAAGGCCCAGGCGCTCGACTCAATGCTGAACGGCGCAGAGGTGCCCGGCTGGAAAGTAGTGGCTGGCAAAGAAGGCAACCGCAAGTGGCGGAACGAGCTGGAGATCTTGAAGGCGCTGGAGGCCGCAGGCTATGAACGGCAAGACATCACCGAGACCAAGCTCTTGAGCCCCGCGCAGATGGACAAAGTCCTCGGCAAGAAAAAAGCCGCCGAACTGCTGACCGATCTGGTAGACCGGGCACCCGGCTCACCGACTATCGCACCCGAAACCGACAAGCGCCCGGCGTATGACCCGAGCGCAGACTTCGACACCCTCGACAAGTAAGAAGAAAGAAGGATTTTTATGAAGTTTCACATCACTATCACAAACAACGAGACCGGCAAGATCGTCGTCGACCAGGACACCGACTGCATCATCGGTTCTATCGACGATGCAGGAGATGATACACACAGTTTTTCATATGTCCACTGTCACCGCGTAGCGCTGATGGCGACGCTCACAGGGGCGATGGTAGAGATAGAAAAATCTATCCGTCGGCTGCCGGCAGCCGACCAAAAACTCGTACGCAAAATAGCCAAGCAAGAAACTAAACAATAAAAACATATTAAAAGGAGAGTATCAACTATGTCTAAAAAAATCATGCTTCGCAACGTTCGCCTGTCTTATGAGCACATCTTCCAGCCGTCCGCGATGGACGACAACTCGACCCCGAAATACAGCGCCGAGCTTCTGATCCCGAAAGACCACCCCGACCTGCCTGCTGTCAAGCGTGCCATTTTTGAGGCAGGTGCCGAGAAGTTCCCGACCGCCTTCGCACAGGGCAAGCCGTGGCCGATGGGCTTCACCGCCGCCTTGAAGGACGCCGACGTGGACAGAGACAACAACGGCCTCATCATCGCCGAAAAGAACCCCGAGAGCAAGGGGCACTACATCCTCAAGACGCAGAGCACCCGCAGACCGGTCACCCTGGGCAGACGTAAGGAGCAGCTGACCGAAGCAGATGGCGTCATCTACTCCGGCTGCTACATCAACGTGAGCGCCGCCTTCGATGGCTACGAGTACGGCAAGATCAAGAAGGGTGTGACCTGTTATTTGAACGGCGTGCAGTTCGTGCAGGATGGCGAGCCTTTTGGTGCTAATGCCATCAATGACTTCGACACTTTGGATGGTGAGGAGCATGACGACTTCATGCGGTAAGCCCGAGCTTTTCATCGACATCGAGACCTTCTCCAGTGTAGACATCCGCACGGCGGGGCTGTACCCCTACGTCGAGAGTGATGACTTCGAGGTGGTGCTGATCGCCTACGCCTTCGATGACGAGCCGGTGCAACTGGTGGACTTGACAAACCGGGAGGAGTGTGCAGGCCTCGCGCTATTGCTAACCGACCCGGGCACTCTCAAGATCGCCCACAACAACGCCTTCGAGCGCACAGCCCTGGGCAAGTGGTGCGGGCGGTACCTACCGCCAGAGGAGTGGAGCGACACGATGGTGCTGGCCGCGATGAACGGCTTGCCGATGAGCCTGGAAGCTGCTGGCGCCGCCTTGCAGATTACCGACCAGAAGCTCGACACTGGCACGGCCCTCATCAACTACTTCTGCAAGCCTTGCAAGCCCACCATCGCCAACGGAGGACGCACCCGCAACCTGCCGGAGCACGCCCCCGACAAGTGGGAGAAGTTCAAAGAATACTGCCGCCGAGATGTGGAGGCCATGCGCCAAATCTACAGACGGCTGCAAGCCTTCCCGGTGCCCGACTGGGAGCGCAAGGTGTGGTGCCTGGATGCTCGCATCAACGAGCGCGGCGTACTGGTGGACACCGAGCTGGTCGAGTCTGCCATCGCGGTGGACGAGGCCTTCAAGGCTGAACACACCGAGGAGATGCAGAAGCTGACCGGGCTCGACAACCCCAACAGTGTGGCACAACTCAAGACCTGGCTGGATGCGGTGGGGGTTCAATGTGAAACACTCAACAAGGCAACCGTGGCCGACCTTCGCAAGGAGGCCACCGAAAAGACCACCAAGCGCGTCTTGGAACTTCGGCGAGTCGTACTGGCGCACGACCTCCTCCAGAACGTCGCGCGGCAGGCCGAAGTCGAGGTTCTTGTCGAAGTAGTTCGCGATGCCGTGCCGGGCAACCG
>JAEIGA010004804.1_pt1 | contig 20823 bp, 31 predicted proteins | sample 9270691 | NCBI WGS metagenome assembly JAEIGA01 (sample SAMN17057246, study PRJNA624740) | gut metagenome | biome: biome; isolation source: fecal sample | host: Bos grunniens | place: China: Xizang | collected 2019 | reverse complement strand
TCGCAGCGTCGGTTCTGATTCTGTCCTTCGCACTTAAGAACCTTGGCGACCTCGATTGGGGTCAGATTGGTCGAGGCCTTACGGCTATGGGTGGCGTCCTGCTCGAGCTGGTCGGATTTACCAAGCTCATGGGTAACAGCACGGTGGGTGTCGGTTCGATGGTCGGCCTAATCGCCTTGGCGCTGTCCTTGAAGGTGTTCGCTTCTGCCCTGTCTGATTTCGCGGCGTTTAGCTGGGATCAGATTAAGACTGGCCTTGCTGCCATGGGTGGAGTTCTGCTCGAACTTGGTGTATTTTCTCGCCTAGTCTCTGGCAACAAGAACATGATAACCATCGGCGTTGGTCTGATTGGCGTTGCCGCAGCCATGAAGATATTTGCCTCCGCCTTGTCTGATTTCGCAACATTCAACTGGGATCAGATCGGTCGTGGATTGGCCGCTATGGGTGGCGCGTTGCTGGAAGTTGCTGTTGCGACACGCATCATGCCGAAAAACATGGTTAGTATTGGTGCCGGCTTACTTATCGTTTCTGGCGCTATGCTTATCATGGCTTCTGCGATGGCGAATTTCGGCAATCTCACTACTGAGCAGATCATAAAAGGTCTGGTTTCTGTCGGTGTGTTGTTGGCAGAGCTGGCGGTAGCGCTGAACTTCATGAAGGGCACATTGGGCGGTTCCGCATCTCTTCTTGTTGCGGCGGCCGCTTTGACGGTACTTATCGTTCCGATTACTGCCTTGAGTAAGATTGCGTGGACCTCTCTAGCTAAGAGCCTTATCGCAATCGCCGGAGCTCTCGCCGTTGTAGGTGTTGCTGGTGCGGTGTTCGGAGCTATGGCTGGACAGATTCTCCTTGGCTCCGTCGCATTGGCGGCCATGGGTGCGGCGATGTTACTCATTGTCCCGGCTATAGCTATGTTCGGCACAATGAGTATAGGCACCATTGTCAAGGGCGTTCTTGGTTTAGCTGCTGCGATGGCTGTACTGGGTTTGACCGCGGCGGTGCTCGGCAGTGTGTCGCACCTAATCCTCGCATTCGGAGCTGCGCTTGTCGTTGTTAGCGCAGGCATTGTATTGTTCGGTGTGGGTCTTACCACTATCGGTGTCGGTTTATCGATGATTGGTGGCGCTCTCGAAGTGTTCGTTACCGCTGTTGGTAACTCCGCAGAGGCTCTTGCTGCTAATGTCGAGGCAATCATCTACTTCATCGTTCAATCAATTGCGGGTATAGTCGACGGAATTATATTGCTGGTACCGAAGTTCATCGAGGCAGGCATCACGATACTGATGTCCTTCCTCCAGGGTATAAACGATAACATATTCCAAATCGTAACTACGGTTGGTCAGATTATTACGAACTTCCTTAATGCGCTGGCAGAACAGCTCCCTAACATTATAGAGGCTGGCATGAATCTTATCGTGAAGTTCGTAAATGGTCTCGCCGTATCTTTGGCGGCACACGGTCCGGAGCTTGGCGCTGCCTTGATGAATCTGTTCATGGCTGCGATTAACACTGTGGTCTCCTTCCTCACGGGCGGAGCAGTCACCAGCGTTAAAGATGCCGCAACCAAGATTATGAACAGTGGCTTCGTCAGAGGCCTTAAGGATCGAGTTTCTGCTGTGAAAGAAGCGTTCACTGGCGCTATCACAAACGCAAAAACTGCGGTAATCAACAAGGTAACGGAATGGGTTAACGTCGGTAGAGATATCATTAACGGTCTGATCAAGGGTATCAAAGAAAAAATAAGCGCCTTTGTTGAAACCCTAAAGAATGGCGTCAGTGAAGCGATTAGAGCCGCTAAGAAATTGCTGGGCATCGCATCTCCTTCCAAAGTATTCGCGGAGATGGGTCGATATGTCGATGAGGGTTTCATTGTCGGTATTCGAGACTACGCTGATCGGGTTGCGAATGCGACCGAGGACCTTGGCCGTACTGCCGTGAATTCCATGGCTGATGCGATCAAGAACATCTCTGATACCATCGATGACAACATTAACGCACAGCCGACCATCAGACCGGTTCTCGACCTCACTAATGTTGAATCCGGAGCCGGCAGACTCAATTCTATGCTGAGTCGCACTCGAGCTATGACCATTAGCGCCTCTATGAATAGAGGGTATGATCCCGAAATTCAAAATGGAGTTAATCCCGCCGAAGCCACGTATCAGTTCGTACAAAACAACTATTCGCCTAAGGCGCTGTCTAGACTGGAGATCTATCGCCAGACTAAGAATCAGCTTGATACGTTGAAAGGACTGGTTAAAACATGATTAAAACTGTCACTGCTATCAACTACTTGGGCGAAACACTGGAGCTTGATCTGAGGAACCCCGAGAAATCGGGGCTCTTCGTCAAGTCCATAAAAGGTCTTGGTCCAAGTAGAGGCATCATCAATACCACCGAAGTGTCTACGAACGACGGTTCGATTTACAATTCTGCCCGTAAGTCCCAAAGAAACATCGTAATGCAATTGGGTTTTCTTTGGAAGAACACCATCGAGGATTCTAGACATCTTACCTATAAGTATTTTCCGGTTAAGAAACAGGTAACCCTGATTATTGAAACCGACAGTCGTCGATGCATGACAACCGGTTATGTTGAGTCCAACGAGCCCGATATTTTCAGCAAAGGTACTGGATGCCAAATCTCGATCATTTGTCCCGACCCCCTCTTCTATTCTCTCGATAACGAGTCGTCTTCGACGACGGTGTTCAGCGGCATTGAGCCAATGTTCGAGTTCGCATTCGAGAACGAGGGTATGGAGGATACCATCGAGTTCGGCGACATCCGAACCAAAACTGAGAACGTAGTCACATACGACGGTGATGATGAGGTCGGTGTGCGAATTACGATATTTGCGCTTGGTCCGGCCACAAACATAACCATTTACAATTCTATAACTCGTGAACGGATGACAATCGACACGAGCAAAATCGAAGCGATAACCGGACAAGGAATTGTCGCTCGAGACGAAATTACCATCTGCACAGTCAAGGGTAATAAAGGCATCACGCTTCTTCGCGATGGCAAAACGACGAATATTCTGAATTGTCTCGGTAAAAACATCGATTGGTTCCAGCTGTCAAAGGGCGATAACGTCTTCGCGTATTCTGCTGAAATGGGAGCATCCAACCTTCAGTTCCGTATCGATAATGACGTCGTGTATGAAGGAGTGTAATCGATGGATATTTTTGTTCTCAATCAGAATTTTGAAACCATCGACATCATCGATAACTACGAATCCCTCATTTGGACGGACCGATATTTCGAATATGGCGATTTCGAGTTGTATCTTCCGATGCAAAAGCATCTTTTAGAGTCGCTGCAAAAGGACAACTATTTGTACATCAGGGACTCCGAGCATGTGATGATAATTGAAGATTTCGAGATTACCACCGATGCTGAAATAGGCAGCCGTCTCACTGTGACTGGTCGCTCTCTTGAATCGATTCTGGAGAGACGGATTATATGGGGACAGAAAACATATTCCGGAACCATTCAGACCATCATCAAATTGATGATTACGGACGCGATTATATCGCCCGAGATCGAATCTAGAAAAATAGGCAATTTCGTTTATCAGGATAGCTCGGATGAGATCGTGGAAGGCGATAGCATCGACTTGCAGTTTACCGGCAATAATCTTTACGATTCTGTCAGCGTACTATGCAAGACGATCGGTGCCGGATTCCAGGTCACACTCGACTCCGATAACAACTTCGTGTTTAGTTTATATTCTGGACGAGATCGATCCTATGCCCAGGACGCCAATCCGTACGTGGTGTTCTCTCCATCTTATGAGAACATCATTGACAGTAGATACGTCGAGACGAATTCGAGCTATCGAAATGTCACATTGGTGGCAGGAGAGGGTGAAGGTTCTGAACGTAAAACTATTACTGTCGGTGACGGGAATGGACTGCTCAGACGAGAGCTGTTTACCGATGCTAGAGATATTTCTAGTCAAACTCAGGAAGGAACGCTCACTGACGAGCAGTACAATGCTCAGTTGACCGAACGAGGAAACGAAAAACTCCAAGAGTATATTGCATCCACAGCGTTCGAGGGAAAGGCTGAGACCTCTCGAATGTTCCGGTACGGTGAAGATTTCTTCATGGGTGACATTGTGCAGATAACGAATGAGTTCGGAATGGAAAGTCGAGCGCGTATCACCGAAATAATCCGAAGTCAAAACGAAGAAGGACTAGCGGTGTACCCCACGTTCGAGACAATTGATACTGAAGAAAAGGAGGAATGATAAATGGCGTTGACATTTGGCTTTTACAACTCTATCAATCACGATAGACGATACAATGCTTCGCAGATGTCCCAGTTATTTGATGGCATCATTACCGATGGTGTCTTTATGAACATCGGAACCGCCATGGTCGTCACCGCTGGCTCCGGCTTTATCGTAAATGTCGGCATTGGCAGAGCATGGTTTAACAGCACATGGTCGCTCAATGACGCCGTTTACCCTGTCGAAGCGACACAACCTGACGTGCTCCGCGATAGAATCGATGCCGTCGTGCTAGAGGTTGACCAGCGAGAAACTACCAGAGCAAACCGCATCTTCATCAAGGAGGGCATCGCATCCACGACCCCCGTAAAACCCACCATGGAGAATGCCAATGGCGTATATCAGCATCCGCTGTGTTATATTCGTCGACCCGCTGGAAGTACCGAGATCACTCAGAGCGACATTGAAAATTGTGTTGGCACGAGTGAGTGCCCCTTCGTGACTGGCATTCTTTCCACTGTTTCCACTGACGAGCTGGTCAAGCAGTGGACCGTTCGTCTCGACGAGCTTATTCTTGAGAAAGAATTAGAGTATGATCAGCTGCTGGTTCAGTTACGCGGTATGGTCAGCGATATTTTCGAAGGTCATATTCCGGACGGTTTTGTGTACGGCGACGTCACTGGCGGCGATAGAAAAGAAATTCAGCTGTATAGTGATATCGGCAGATCTCAGCCGGTATACCCTAAGCTTGGCACACTCCCTAGTTTCGACTTCACGCTTCTGGAAACGGACGTGTGGACTGAGAACGCTAACGGTACATACGAACTCGATAAGAATGTGCCTGGCGTGAAAACCACTATGACCGCATTCCTGATGACCAGAAGAGGCCAGGACAACGATCTACCTCTCGATGCAGATAAATTTGACGAAGATGCCGATCGACTCGGTATGATTCGTGCATGTCGGATTTCTGCCGACGACACACTCCATCTCGTGGCAATGAATGATATTTCCACATATGGAGAATTACCTTTGAAACTGGTGGTGATTGTCTAATGGCAGGCGAAGTATTTATTTTGGGAGCTGGCGGTTCTGGTGGTGCAGGCGGCTCTGAACTGGCTATCGTCGGTGGAACTACCAGGCCCGCAAAGCCTTCCCAGAACATGATTTGGGTCAACACGGATGTAGATATTACTAGCTTGGTGCTCTCTTCCACTGAACTGAACACTTATGCCTTTAAGTGCGACAAGTTAAATGGCGGTGCCGATGATGCGCATGGTATCTTAGTGCCTTTTCAACTAAAAGTGGGGGACATTTTAAATTTTATAGTCCCCGTAACTACTACTGGCGTATTCGAAGCTGTTAGATTAAAGGATAGTCTTGGTAAAGAATACTGCGTTCGTCATGAAAACGGAACTGCTGTCACCGAATGGACCGCGGGCACAAAGATTTGTGTCAGAATATCCAATACGGCACATCAAATTGGTTCTTGGGGTAATGACGGTTCTGCTTACATTATCAAATGGGGTAGTTATAATCACGAAGAAGGCATGGTGTGGATTGCCATTAGCGATTCTGGTTCCGTCAAGATGACTTCTCCCGTTGGCGGCGACTGGATTACGCTTTATCCTATCTCCGCAAAACAGTATGTTAGTGGAGAGTGGATAGACGTGTCTGCTATGAGTTATCAGAACAGCGTATGGACTGATTGGTGGAATGGCGAGTTGTTTAAAAACGGAAGTCAATTTCACTACGTCACTGGCGGATGGACGGCCGAAGAGTACACCTTCCAAGGTCAGAGCAACATTGGTTCGTCTATCGGCGAAACTATAACCATTGACAATCAATCTACCGGAAACATTTTCTCAGGCGTTGGCACAACGAATCTAGTCGATTTGTCGAGATTCACCACGATTCACGTAAACGTGACCGCTGTGAAGGAGTCGATCGCCATGTGTGTTGTTTCTAATAAATCTATCTGGGATAGCACTATTGTTGCACGGATAGACATAACTAACACCGGCATAACGCCTCTTCCCATTGACGGCATTGATAGTGGCTACATTATCATTCTCTGTAACGGAAAAAGCGGAACGGCGAGAAGCGCAACGATTTCGGAGGTGTGGATGGAATGAAAATCTATATTGATAATGAGTTCAAGTGTCACGCCTCTAATCCGGACGGCGCTTTCAGAGAAGTCGAAACGGAATTCTTTGATCATAGGTGTGTTGTATTCATCGAAGGTTATCGTTTTATTCCGCCCGGCGAATGTTGGACGCGTCCTGACGGTAAGACATTCTGTGGTGAAATGATTGCGCCGTGGAGACCGTATACTAAACTGGATGCGGTTCAGCGAGAATATGATAGACAGTTGATTGCCGAGTATGCCGAATCGCTTAATACTGTGGGGGTGGTGTTGTAATGGATTTCAAACTTAAGAAGAGCAATCTGAATTTACGTGTTTACACGGCAGCCGTACTCCCTTCATCCGGTAACGAGAATGATATTGTCGTCATTTCTGATACTCCAATGACCGACTGGATCCTTTCTCCTGACGCGCCTAACGGTGCTCCAAGAACCGATGGCGATGTATGGATTACATATACGATCGCCGGAAATACCACCAATATTCTGAAGCAAAATGCTATGATGACCGCATTCATTTCCGCGAAGCAGTATGTCAACGGAGCATGGGTGGACAAGGAAGCCAAAAGCTATCAGAACGGCGAATGGGTTGACTGGTATAACGGTGACACCGTATTCGATAGAACGAGACAAACGTTTAGCGACATTACCGCAAACCTTAAAGAGTGCTACGAGAACACTGGATACATCTACGCGGTCGATTCTAATCCTTATATTAAATTGACTACAAAAGCGGATAATGGTATTCCCAGAACAATGCAGTGGAAAGTACCGATTGATTTCTCTAAATATGACACGCTTGAAGTGGTCGGCTATGGCTCCAGTACAACATGTTATTTCGGCATAACCGATAGTCTGAAAAGCACGCCTTCAAACTATACACAGATTGCAACACATGGTAAAGAGAACTTCGCGACATCCAGAGATACTCTCATACTATCTCTTGACGGTGTTAATATCACTGGATATATTGGTTTCTATCTGGAAAAGCAAGATAGCTGCTGGATAGAACGCATAACGCTTAAGTGAGGTGTGATCGTATGACAGTATTAGAACAGGCTAAAGCAATCCGTGAAGCGATGGATGTAGCTGGCGCACTGCTCGATGATGAGATGGCCCTGGAATGTGTGCGACTGTATCGTCAGTACGAGGTCGGTAAAGCATACAAGAAGGATGAATTCTTCACCTATGGCGTGAACGGCGTTGGCGACCCTCAGCTGTACAAAGTTGTTAAGGACCACACTTCCCAGGCGGACTGGCTTCCTGACCAGAATCGCTCCCTGTACACACCCATTGGACTGGACGATTCCGGATACCCGGTTTGGTCCCAGCCTACAGGCGCTCACGATGCGTATAACGAAGGTGATATCGTGAATTACAACGGTACGCTCTATCGGTCTCGCATCAACGGTAACACCTGGTCCCCCGATGCATATCCCGCCGGTTGGGAAGTATACGAAACTTAATAATAAGGGGTGATTAACATAGTAGAGTTCTCAATCACATCCGGTCAGATTCTGTGGTTTCTTGGCTTCGTAACGTCGATTTGGGCCGTATGGAAAATCGTCAAGGAGATCAAGAAACCCGGTGACGATTTAAAGACTACTGTCGACAAGCACGAAGAACTTCTCAAGAAGGACGATAAGAGAATGAAAGAGGTAGAAGATTCCAACAAGATGATTCTGCAGTGCTTGTTAGTCATCATCAATCATGATATTACCGGAAACGGAATCGACAAGATGAAAGCAGCTCGAGATGAGCTGCAAGAATATTTGATCAACAGATGATAAGGAGGAAGTTCATATGGCTATGAGTAACAAGACTTACGACATCCTGAAGTGGATTGCTCAGTATTTCCTGCCCGCAGTTGGCACTATGTATCTCGCTCTGTCCAAGATTTGGGGTTTTCCTAATGGCGAAGAGATCATGGGTACCATCGCCGCGATTGACACTTTCCTGGGTGTCGTTCTGGGTATCAGCTCTGCGAACTACAACAAGCAGAACGCCTGATATTTCCCAGTAAAATTCTGTAATAAAAAGTAAATAAATGCCGTTACTCGGGGCAAAAAGTAGGTCATTCATACAGTAATCCTACAATCAACCTCGGGTAACGGCTTGTTTACTACATTCACAGCTTTTGAAGTTAAAGCTTGCCCGCATTTGGCACTGCTCACTAGAGCTTAGTAATTGGATATTTTGGAGGCGGTAAAACGCAGTTGAAAGTAATTGGATGTATGTAGCTCATACCTTACTCATACATTCTAAAACTATTCGTACACAACGATTCCTACACTCTATCTTATTTTTTCGATTTCCTCTCTAAGCCACTCTGTATCCCTTTTAGTATACACCTTCTCGGTGACATCCGCAATGGAATGGCCAACTAACAGCTTTATTGAATACTCGTCCATGTGATATTTCTTGGCCATCGTAACGAAGTGAATTCTTCCATCGTGGCACTTATGTTCTGGATTCATCTCCAACCTCTCGAGGATCTTCAAGAATCTATCTCTATACTTGTCATAGTTAAGGAAAGGACCTCTGCCCTCATTACAATTGAATAGATATTTGCTCTTCATACTTACCGCTTCGTCGTATCGTCTCTTAACCAAATCTCGTATTCTGGTGTGTATGGGGACGGTCCGTTCGAATCCAGCCTCAGTTTTCATTCCACCTTTGAATGTCCATTTCTCAATGTCGCAATCTTCCAACTTAATACGACCGATCTCTTGTGGTCTCCATCCGGAGTAACATTGTATCAAGACTAAGTCTACGTACGGAACGATGTCTAGATTGTCCCACAGTAACTTCATTTCTTCATCCGTATAGCACAGATGTGATTTTCTACTCTTGGTCACCTCTCGTGAGTTATCTAATCCAAGCGAAACTGTTTCCGCATAATTCCTATCTACAATGTCGTACTCAACCGCATAGTTCAGCAAGGAATTGAAAGTGGATTTGATTCTCTGCTTAAAAGACGCACTAGCATATCTCTCGACTCCATTTATAATTCTTCTTCCATTATTAATGCAGCCCTTTATGTGACGAGCTCGTACGTCCACCACTTTCATGTCATATATTTCCGAGCAGTATGCCCAGGACGCCTTAATGCTTTTGATTGTCGATTGCTCTATTGATTCGAAGTATACGCTTGACCATCTGTCGTACAGTTCTTGCATCGTGATTCTCGAGTCTAGGTTGTATGGGTTCTTGTTATATTCTACGAGGGCTGCGTACGCATCATTGTAAGTCAGAAAGTACGCTTTTGGCTGTAGCAGTTTACAAACTGGTTTCCCATTCTCGTCTTTACTAATTGTAACCATTGCTCGGTACGGGTTTCTAAGGTTTCTGTTGCTAAGTTTGGTAATCTGTCCGAATCCATTCGGGAGTCGCTTGCGTCTGTTAGACTTTCTCTTTTCAATTTTCATGGGTTGGCCTTGTAGCGGATATCCGCAGTGTGGACATGCAGTTGCTTTATCGCTAGCTTGTAATCCACATTCTGGACACATTATTAACATTATATACCTCCTTTTAAATTGTTGAAAATGGTTGCAATTTGTCTATCTTGATTATAGAATGTATGTACGAGTTAGTCAACTCATACACCATAAATCTATAGAATCATCCGTACGCAGGTGACGTATCGCCATGATATTTTTAATCTAGATTAACGATAAGGAGGATTTTGCATAGATTATGGAGTTTGCAAAGGGGTCCGTTCCCGTTTCAGTAGTAGCCAAAGTATACGGTAAAGATGCGGCATGGGTTAGAGCCGGAGTCGTGGCAGGATGGCTGCCGATTGGAACTGCGACTAGGAACGGCGAACGAATCACAAGAGTAGAGGACATTAACTCTAGGTATGGACGAATCAACTTTTATATTTCGCCAAAGAAACTATACGACGAGACAGGCTATATCTGGAGGGGTGATGCATAATGGGTACAAACATACGAGCGGCTTTGTCGCCAAATAATAAATATTGGATAGACAAACATCGATACTACGAGCTTAAACACTTCTGCTTGCAGTATCCGCAATGGCGAAAGTTCTACAAGGCCATAGACGGATTGATATTTCCAACTGTGACCTTAGACGACACACCACGAAGTAAGTCCGTATCTGATTTCACGGCCAAGCAAGCAGTAGCAAAGGCTTATTACGCCGATAAGATTGAGATGGTGGAAAAGGCGGCCGAACAAGCTGACAAGGAGTTAGCCGGCTATATTCTCAAAGCAGTTACGGAAGGTTTGTCATACACATACCTTAAATCTAAATTAGAAATTCCGTGCGGAAAGGACATGTACTACGATCGCTATAGAAAGTTCTTTTGGATTCTTAGCGAATTGAGAGGCTAACCGCAGAATTTACAACCCCTATTGTGAGAACAATATGAATGGGGGTCTGCATTATGGCAGTATATGGAAAATTAACAAGAGAGATCGAAGAAAGGTTAATAGCAAGAGCAGAAGAGCTGTATAGCAACGGATACACCGTTGACGAGATTGCAGTATCTCTGGGACAACCTATTACCAGAATTAGATATTGGATCGGTCTACTCAACCAGGTATCCAAAATGGAAAGCCTGATTCATAATTAACTCGACTAGAGCTCGCAAGGGCTCTTTCTTTTTTTGTCATTTCTAATCTAGGTTAAAAATGTCCGTACTTGGGTGACGTATTACGATGTTATTTTAGTATTGTGAAAAATCCCCGGATGGACTTTTTGTAAAAACATTTCAAGAAAGGAGTAGCGATTATGTGGTATTGGTGGTTTGTTTTCGGTCTTCTGTTCGGAGTAGTTCTGGTGTACGTCAGTTTGAAACTCAAGAAGAAGGACGGAACGTTAGTCATCGACCAGACGAATCCCCATAAGGACGTGATGCGATTTGAGATTGACGATCTTGATATTCTATCCAAGAAGAAAGTGATTGTCCTCAATGTCAATAAGCGCGCAATCGTCAGTAAGTCCGAAATCCGACTGACTCAAGAAGAGTTCCTCGATTTCACGCAAGATTAACAAGTCGTATTATGGAATCCCCTAAACTGATATTTTGAAAGGAGAACAAAAACAATGACTGAAGAAAACAGAAAGCTATTCGAAGACTTGACTCAGGACCGACTGGAGGATGCTCTGCGGCTTGATCCGGAATCAGAGAAAGGCAAGATTCAATTCGACGAATCCATGAAGCTCATGGACCGACAGCTCGCACTCATGAAACATGAAGCGGACGTAGCCGATGCTCGTGCAAGACAAATGCAGGAGATTCGCGCAATGGTCGCTGATGTCGTTAAGTGGGGTGTCGGCCTTGGTCTGACGGTATTCGTTGCACCGAAGATTAAGAATGCTCTGAGCAAGGATCTCGCACTGACATTCGCCAACCTGGAACGCGAGGATGTCTACGGAATGACTCCGTATAAGTCGTTGAAAGGCATGTTCCGTTACGATTAACGGTTATGAGATTTCAAAAAATGAAGGGCTCACTATACGTGGGCTCTTCTTTTTGCAATCATTTTGGTTTATAATGAAGATGCGACAAGTGTAATGTAAAAGGAGGTTATTACGTTGGAATCATTGGGGGCGGAACACGAAGAATATGATTCAATATACAATTATGACGTCGAGGATAGCAGAATTTATGAAGATTTGAGTGAGTACGACATAGAGGATGAAATTGACCAATTACGGGGGACGATTGGTCGGGGGGACTGCTTATATTGCGGGTCGATAAACACGATGATTTACGCTGGGAATATTTGTTTCATATGCACAGAGTGCGGACGATCAATACATGAAGACTTATACTATCGATGGATCGCTGGATACGACATCGAATGAGATACCATTACAACAAACCAAAGATATTCTTATCAATGTACGGGGAAACTTACGAGTGTGAGCATCCGGTGTATAATAAATGTACATTGTTTAAAGTGGGAAACAAAGGACTTGCTGTGATTCAGCAACGACATAACTATATAACTAAACAGACTTGGTGGGGCGAGATAGATCCGTGGCTCACCGATGATATTTATCTGAACGAGAATTTCATTGCGTTCTTTGATGAGAGGTCCGGAGAAGCCATTGGTGATTTGTATCCGACGGTCACAGTCAGGCAAATTATGTGGAAACTTAAGATGAAGCCCATACCAAAAGAACGATGGGAGACGGTGTTTGATAGAAAAGATATTTGACTCGCAAAAATTACAAGTCCTTTAATGAAGAATAATAACTTTATTGGAGGTATGTGAGATGTTTAATGTTGAATTCAAGGTTGTAGAGATTCTTTCTAATGGAGCTACCGTAACCCATTATTTGAAAGGAACTAAACGAGCAGTTGAGGCTGACATAGAAGACTTTAAAGCAAACGCTAGAAGATATGAACTCTTTGGAAAGGAAGGAATGGTTGTGTGGGCCTAACGGTCTGCATGGCCTCTTCTTTTTTCGCAGGTTTTGCACGCTCTTTAATGGAAAGGGGGTCTTATTATGACCACACGACAGAAAATCGACTTGGCTAGAGAAATCAGACTCGGAATTGTACAGGTGCTTGTCCCAACGGTGTCGTTGGCAGCAACCGTGTTATCTATTCCCGAGGTACGTGAATCTGTTAACGAAAAGATCAAGGAGATTAAGGAAAATCGTAAAAGAAAGAGAGCCATTAAGGAAGCATCAAAACTCGAGGTCGTAAAGTGATATTCGGGAAGAGCGTCTACATCTGGCGCTCTTTTCTTTTCGCAAAATTTACAAGTTATTTAATGGAGGTAATGGATAGATGCCGGTGGAAATCCGGCGGTGAGACACGAAGGCGTAGCGGCTAGTAATAACTTAATAAAACATGCTACCCACCGGGCAACGGTTTTCGTTGGGCCGACCCTGAAGTCATTACTGACTATTTATTTTTCGCCATTGAAAGGAGCACATTATGGACGAAATGAAAGTTAAACTATCTACAAAATTCATGAGAGGACTGATTGCGAAATTAATCCGAAAGGTCGTGTACCAGAAGACTGGTTACAACATTGATATTCTGCTGAATGAGATCGGCGTTCAGATTATTGACGGACGAGCTCGCATTCATGCGGATGTGGATGTAGAAATCGACGAAAAAGAGTTCTTGAAAATTACCAAAGTTGTGGACAGTATTTAAACACGAGAGTCAGCTTAGCGCTGGCTCTTTTGTTTTCTATACAATAATAATGAAAAAGGGGTAATGTATCATGTCAAATGCTACAACTGAATTCAACAAATTTGTAAAGCGTCACGGATCTACTATTCTGACCTGTCTCGCTGCTGCCGGCACCATTGGAACTGCTATCCTGGTGGGGGTCGAAACGCCGAAGGCCCTCAAGCTCATTGAGGATGCTCAGTATGAGAAGGGTGAACCTCTTACCACTGTCGAAAAGGTAAAGGTTGCTGCACCCGTTTATATTCCTGCGATTGTGATGGGCGCTTCTACTGTTGCGTGTATCTTCGGAGCAAATGTTCTTGGGCACAGGGAAACCGCTGCGATGGCCAGTGCGTATGCTCTTGTGAATAGCTCCTATAATGAGTACAGGAACAAGCTGAGAGAGCTTTACGGCGAGGAAACTGATGCTAGAATCAAGGAAGAAATACTAAAGGATAAGTACAACGCTCATCCTGCTCCGATTTACGCACCTGGTCTTATGGGTAACTCAAATGATTTGGCTTCCGAATGCGACAAAAAGGAGAGGGTGCTCTTCTATGACGATTTGTCCGGAAGATATTTTGAGTCCACCCTTCTTGATGTGTTCTCGGCTGAGTATCATCTGAATAGAAATTTCACCCTAGGCGGTGTCGCCAATCCGAATAACTTCTATGAGTTTTTGGGCATCCCCACTACGGAATTCGGCGAGGCAATTGGGTGGACCGCAGCTGATGGATATTACTGGCTTGACTTTGACCACAAGAGGGTGGTTATGGATGATGGGTTGGAGTGCTACATCATCTACTGCGCATTCTCTCCTGAAGAGGGTTACCTGGATAGATAATACGCAAAATTCACAACTAATATTATGAAGGAGGGATGCTTTATGGCATTTACTAAATACGGAAAAATCATCGATATCACTTTGACTTTAGCCGGAATCGCTATCCCGTTGATTACCAAGTCTCGGAACGACAAGAAGGCAGAGGAAGAGCTGGCGAAGAGAGTAGCCGCTGAAGTAGCAAAGCAAATGGCACACCGAAATAAATAATTAGAGAAATTGACTCAGATAACTCTGGGTCTTTTTCTTTATATTTTGAAAGGAGTATGTTAATGAACATGCACACACTAAAAGAATTTGGTAAAAGCATCGAGAGAGGGATCTCGAAGCATCGTCCGGAGATTCTCATTTGGGTCGGAATCGCCGGCATGGCCTCTGCTGCCGTTATGGCGGTACGGGTAACCCCTAAGGCCCTGGAGCTGATTGACGACGCGAAAGAAGCTAATGGCGTCGATAAACTAACTGCAGTAGATACGGTAAAGGCCACTTGGAAATGCTATGCCCCCGCGGTCGTTACTGGCGTATTGTCTGCGAGCTGCATTGTGTACGGAAACTCCGAGAGTGTAAAGCGTAATGCCGCACTGGCTGCCGCATGTAAGCTGTCTGAGACTGCTCTTAGAGAGTACCAGGAGAAGGTGGTTGCGACCATCGGTGAGAAGAAAGAACACCTCATCCGAGATGATATTTCAAAGGACCGCATCGAGCAGAATCCCGTTGTCAACAACGAAGTCATCGTGACTGGCAAGGGTACAACGCTGTGTATGGATGTCATCTCCGGAAGATATTTCAACTCCGACATCGATCGGATTAAGAAGGCAGTCAATGAAGTAAACCGACTGATGCTGATTGAGGGTTATATTTCCCTGAATGAGTTCTACTATGAGGTCGGACTGCCTGCCACCGCAATCGGTGAGACTATCGGTTGGAAGATTGACGATGGTCTGGTGGAAGTATACTTCAGTTCTCAACTGACTGAGGATGGAACCCCTTGTATCGTCATCAATTACGAGAGGGCTCCGAACTATAATTTCAACCGTTTCTAAATCGCAGAATTTACAAGTTATTTAATGGAGAGAATCCAAAAATATTTTCTAAAATTGAAAGGAGAACACACAATGGAAAACACTATCGCAAAGGAAGTAGCAAAGAACGAAGAGGTCATCAAGAACCCGGCTGTAAATGGAGGCATCATCGCACTCACCGTCGCTGGTATCGCCGCTGCAGGTTACTGCATCTGGAAGGGCGTGCCCAAGCTGAAGGAGATTCGTGAAGCCAAGAAGGAAGCAGACGAGGCTAAGGCCGAGGAGCACCAGTTCTTCGTTCCCAATCCTTAAGTATTTGTAGTGGTTGGCCATTATGGCTCTACCCGAAAGCGAAAGCACCTTTAACAGGGTGCTTTCCCTTTTTGTTTATAAGGAGTGATATTTATGACTCTGTATTCATATGAAGGTCCGGTCATGAGATTCGATGTTTGTATCGAGAACCGATGGAAGGGTGAAACGTTTGCTCCATCCGAAGCGAAAGCGAGAAGTAACCTCGCCTATCGATACAAGAAAGAAAATGGGTTGACCCCAAATGTGAGAATTACATTGCCGGGAAAAATAAATGCATCCGCGTAAGGAGATGGAATTAATGGAAGAATACGCATCCAATTCTCACAAAAAGAGGATTGAGGAAAAGACCATCGCCAAGGTGGTCGAGAATCCTGTGGAAACCAAAAAGAAGAGTGGCATGCAGCGTGTCGCCGAAGAGTTCATTGCAAACGATGTGAATAATGTGGTTACTCATATCGTATATGAGGTTCTTGTGCCGACCATAAAGAACGCTATCTGTGATGCCATTACGAACGGTGTTCGTATGCTCTTGTTCAATGATGCAAGTAGCCCGAGTACACCGGCCTCTACGACCAATGTGTCCTATACACGATTCTGGTCTTCACCAGCCACACCTAGTGCCATGACTGTCCAGGCCAATCGTGATATTTTCAATTTTGACGAGCTTGTCTTCCGGACAAGAGGCGACGCCGAAATGGTTCTCGCTTCTATGGACGACGCTGTCGCTCGGTATAAGCTTGTTAGCGTTCACGACCTGTACGAATTCGCAGGTGTGACTACAACCAACTACATGGCCAACGAATACGGTTGGTTCGACCTTCGCGGAGCTCGGATTGTTCCCGTTCGCGGCGGTTATATTATCAAATTCCCCAAGGCTATGCCCCTGGAAAACTAAATTGAAAAGGAGATTTATATTATGAAGTTCAGTACGATTAAAGAATCTATCAGTGACGCTTTCAACAAGGCGTCCTTTACTGTTCAGAAGCACGCTCCCACGATTCTGATTGTTGGCGGCGTTATCGGTGCAGTAGGCGCAGGTGTAATGGCTTGCGTGGCTACCACCAAGGTCAATGATATTCTGGATGAGAGCAAGACTCAGCTCGATGCCATCCACAACGCACAGGCTCGTCTTGAAAATGGCGAGACCCTGACCTGCGCTGACGGAAGCGAATATACTTCCGAGAATGTAAACAAGGATACCACTATCGTTTACGCCCAGACTGCTGTAAAGCTCGTTAAGCTGTATGGTCCTTCTGTTGCTCTGGGCGCTGCTTCTCTGCTCATGATCGGCGGTTCTCACCACATCATGACTAAGAGAAATGCTGCATTAGCGGCTGCGTACGCAACCATCGACACCAGCTTCAAGGCCTACAGAGGCAATGTCGTCGAGAGATTCGGCGAGCGCGTTGACAAGGAGCTTCGCTATGGTCTGAAGGCCAAGGAAATCGAAGCCACTGTCGTTGATGAGAACGGCAAAGAAAAGACTGAGAAGGTGACTGTGTACGAGCCCGGCGATCCTACCAACATCAGCGGCTACGCTAGATATTTCGAGAAGTACAGCCGCGATGCCGAGGGCAATGTGGTTCCCAACCCCAAATGGCAGGAAACTCCCGAGTACAACCTCATGTTCCTGAAGCAGATGGAGCGCTACGCCAATGATATGCTCAGAAGCCGCAAGCGTCTGTTCCTGAATGAGGTGTATGAAATGCTCGGCATTCCCATCAGCAAGGAAGGTCAGATTGTTGGCTGGGTTTACGACCCCTCCAATCCTGATATCGACAACTATGTTGACTTCGGCCTGTACAATGAGGGTCCCCAGAAGTATTCCGACTTCCTGTATGGCAACGATGAGGGCATTCTGCTCGACTTCAATGTCGACGGTAATATTTGGGACCTTATGTGAAGGTCTGGACTCGATGGTATAGGGTCTGGAAACTGGTACCGTGATATGTTGGACTACCCTTGGCTTGGTTGTCAGGTCGAGGGTTAGTTCCAAAGAAAGGAGTAATGTATCAATGAATAATGCATTAACATTTGTGTCCTATACACTAGCAGCTATGGCAGGCATATTCTTCGTCAAGGGCCTTGTTGTGTTGTCTGGTGGAGGTGAGAGAGCATATGGAAAACATGGAAGCAGTTCTGTCGATGCTTGATTACTCCCTTAATTCGAAACGAAGAAGGCATATAGCCGGCGGGATATTGATGAGTATCTCGTTAATGTTCGGCGGGCTTGCCTTTACAACTATGACTCTAAAAACGGAGGAATCTGAATATGAGCAATGAAGTAAAAAACACGATTGCATTTGTGGCTGGCGCTCTGGTAGGAGCAGCCGCAGCTTGGTACTTTACCAAGGACAAGTACGCAGCGCTGGCTCAGGAAGAAATCGACAGCGTTAAGGCTGCATTCGCCAATCGTTTCGGCGAGAAGCACGAAGAACCTGCCTCTGAGGAGATTGATATTCCCGTAAAGAAGGTTGAGACTCGTTTCGCAGCGGTCTCTTCCTTGGGCGCCTTTGGCGAGTCCAAGATTGAGTCCACCGACTATGCCGCCATCACGAACCCTCTTGGATATTCCGGTGATGTTATCGACGATCCCGAGGAAGTAGACAAACCCTACGTCATCACTCAGAACGAGTATGGCGAGTTCGGTGACTACATGGAAATCTCCCTGACCTACTATGCGGATGGCATCGTCGCAGATGATGACGATGAGATTATTGAGGATGTGGCAGCAGTTCTTGGAACTGACTTCGAGAGTGAGTTTGAGGATGATATTGTTCTCATTCGTAACGACGCCCGTAAATGCGACTACGAAGTCGCCAGAGATGATAGAACCTATCACGAAGTTACGGGCAGATAAGGAGGTACGATGTCAAATAGCGAGTTAAATCGCAGATATTTTGACTGGATGTGCCAACTCATATACAGCGACAAATACTCCAGGTTTGCCTCGTTCAGAATGCTCTTTATGCATCTACACTCGATTGAATTCACTTATATTCTCGAGATGGATTCTAATAGAGCATCTGACGGGCATGACCTGCGATACCGATTCGGTTATGAACGTGGGTATGAGTATAGCACAATAGATAGGTGTTTTAACGGAAAACCTTGCACTGTTTTTGAGATGATGGTTGCTCTTGCTATGCGGTGTGAGGAATCGATTATGTATGACCCCGACAACGGAAATCGTATTGACCGATGGTTCTGGGTTATGATCGAGAGCCTCGGCTTAGCGGGTATGGACGATAACCATTACGATGAAACATATGTGAATCGGGTGATTAATACTTTCCTGAATAGACAGTACGACAGAAGCGGACGTGGCGGACTGTTTACACTTAATCTGCGAGGTCAAGACATGCGTAAAATTGATATTTGGTATCAGATGAACTGGTACATTTGCAGTCTGCGATAACTAATTAGTCAGAAAGGAGATTAAACGATGCGATGCTTGATTTCATGATTATTTCGACACGTAATACCAAGAACGGTGCCGTTGAAATATATCCTAAGTTTATCATCAACAACAAGTCGGAAGATCTCATGATTCGAGGCGGTGACTTCTATGCTATTTGGGTTGAAGAGCGTGGATTGTGGTCTACCGACGAGCAGGATGTAATACATCTAGTCGACCGTGAGCTGGACGATTACGCTAAGAACAACAGAGATAAGTTCGATGGCAGCGTTCGGGTCCTGCATATGTGGGACGCTGAATCCGGAGTCATCGATAAGTGGCACAAGTATTGCCAGAAGCAGTCCAGAGATAACTACCACATGCTGGACGAAAAATTGATATTCTCCAATAGCGAAACAAACAAGAAGGACTACGCAAGCAAGCGTCTTCCCTATCCGTTAGAGAAGGGCGATGTGACCGCGTGGGACAAGCTGATCGGAACTTTATATTCTCCCGCAGAGCGAGACAAGATTGAATGGGCTATCGGCTCGATTGTATCTGGAGATTCCAAACATCTTCAGAAGTTCTTGGTTCTCTATGGCGCAGCAGGTACGGGTAAGTCCACAATTCTGAACGTGATTCAGAAGCTGTTCGATGGATATTACTCCGTATTTGACGCCAAGGCCCTGGGCTCTGCGAACAATTCATTTGCTCTGGAAGCATTCAAGACGAATCCGTTGGTGGCGATTCAGCACGACGGCGACTTGTCAAGAATCGAGGATAACACTAGACTTAACAGTCTTGTTTCTCACGAGCTTATGACTGTCAATGAGAAGTTTAAATCGACTTACGCAAGTCAGTTTAAGTGCTTCTTATTTATGGGTACTAATAAGCCTGTCCGAATCACGGATGCTAAATCAGGTCTTATTCGAAGACTTGTTGACGTGAGTCCTTCCGGAAACAAATTGAATGTCAAGGAGTATAGGGCAACGGTTCAGCAGGTCGGGTTTGAACTCGGTGCTATTGCGTACTATTGCCGAGAGTCCTATTTGGCGAATCCCGGACGGTACGACGATTATATTCCTATCGGCATGATGGGGGCGTCCAATGACTTCTACAACTTCATTATCGATTCGTATAGTGTGTTCAAGAAGGAAGACGGTACGACTCTTAAGGCTGCGTGGAAGATGTACACCGAGTATTGTGAAGAGGCGAAAGTTCCGTATCCTTATTCTCAAAGAATCTTCAAGGAAGAACTCAAGAATTATTTTAAGGACTACAAGGAGCGCTACAGCCTAAGCGACGGCACCAGAGCCCGCAGCTATTATATTGGCTTCGATACTGAAAAGTTTGAAGAAGCCGAGGAAAAGCCTGCGGAGCCTATCGTAAGCAATCTAATCAATTTCAATTCCACCAAGTCTATATTTGACGTGGTATGTGCGGAGTGGACTGCTCAGTATGCGACTGACAGTGGAACGCCCGCAAAAAAATGGGAAAAGGTTACGACGAAACTGTCATCCATTGACACTAGCAAACTTCATTACGTCCAACTTCCTGAGAACCACATCGTGATTGACTTTGATATTCCTGATAAGGACGGAAACAAGAGTTATGAACGGAATCTTGAGGAGGCTAGCAAGTGGCCGGCTACGTACGCAGAGCTCAGTAAGAGCGGGGCCGGTATCCATCTGCATTATATTTACACAG
>JAEIGA010004803.1_pt1 | contig 20826 bp, 35 predicted proteins | sample 9270691 | NCBI WGS metagenome assembly JAEIGA01 (sample SAMN17057246, study PRJNA624740) | gut metagenome | biome: biome; isolation source: fecal sample | host: Bos grunniens | place: China: Xizang | collected 2019 | reverse complement strand
TTATTACATATATATTATAACATATTTTTTATAAAAAATCAATTTTTTTCTTTTGTCCACTTTTTTCAACTTGGAAGTGAGAAACCCAGACCATATTTATACTCTGAGGCAAGAGATTAAAAAGACAAGGCGGAGTTTTTCGATATTACGGTGCTCTGCCAATTAAGCTAATCCTCCCATATTGGAGGAGGATACAGGACTCGAACCTGCAACACCCGGCTCCCTAAGCATTATCTAAATGAATTGCTGGATCCGCCTTTAATATTTTTCTTACATATATATTATAACATATTTTTTTTGAAAAGTCAAAAAAATCTTTTTACTTAACAAAGATCGATGAAATTATAAAACTCATAATCTGAAAGAGCTTCATCTTCAGATTCAGTTTCTACAACTTCTGCTTCACTGTTATATTGCTCAAACTCATACTCGTCCGCATTCATCATTGCGATATCAAGACCAGTAGCTTCTGCAAATCCATAAGGAAGTTCGCCACCCTTAATCTCTTCAGAAATATCATTCCAATAATCATACTGAAAAATTGCCTTATTGGAATCTTCTACAGACTCAATAACATTTTCGATTTCAAAAACGCCACCACAACAAGCACAAATTATCTCGTCTTTGTAAGCAATGCCTACAAGCCACTCGCCTTCATTGTCGGGGTCTGCGAAAATTACCTGTTTAGGTTCATTGTAATATTTATTCATAATCATCATTCCCTTTCTTTATCTTACATATATATTATAACATATTTTTTTATAAAAATCAAATAAGATTTTTTTATCTGGCAGGAGTTAAAGGATTCGAACCTTTGACCTTCGCTTTTGGAGAGCGCTATTCTCGCCACTGAACTAAACTCCTATATATCAAGGCACTTGAATCTTGTAATCGGGAATCGAACCCGAATTTTCGCCGTAGCAGGGCAATGTCTTATCCTTTTGACTATTACAGAATTTTTAATTTGCTGTAAGTGCCTTTCTTTATCTTACATATATATTATAACATATTTTTATAAAAAAATCAATTAGATTTTTTTAGCGAAGTATTTTCTTTGAAAAATTAAATTATATAATTTTTAAACTTTGTCCATTTTTTTTACAAACCAAGAGATTCCATCAACTGTTGAACATTTGCACGCTCTTCTTCAGTAATTTCTGATGGTTGGAAGCCAGTAGACGCAACTACAAAACTTGAATCATCTTCAAAATTAAAATCTCCAAGAGATGTAGGCGTATGAACCTCAACCGGGACTTTGGGGCAAGTTAACGAAATAGCGATCTGGACTCTTTCTCCATTCTCCTGAGCCCATACATACAATTTCTTATCATATACCCCAATATAGTCTGCGCCAAACGCAGACTGAATTTTCTTTTCAACAAGTTCTTTCGCAATATTTCCTCGTGCCATATTTATACCTCATCTTTCTGTTCTAAATATCTATTATAGCAATATTCACAAACTTCTCCAAAGTTCGGAATATAATGTTTTTTATCATTGAAGAATGCTTCTCCGCAATCTTCACACACAAATGCTTCCTTTTGGAAGCAATTTGGGCAAACATCATAGTATTCACTAACTGAATAACTATCATCAATCCATATGCGGGTTCCGCAACATTCACAGGTTACGAAGCTTTCATTTTCTTCATATCCATATCGCAATTCACAATCAGAACAGCGCATAGTTTCTGGCATTTCAATAGTTTCTTGTCCGCAATGAAGACATTCAACCGCTCCTCCAACCGTGATAGGATTTTCAAGCAACCCATTAGGTGAATGCCACCAAGAGCCAGGCGCAAGAATAGCGTAATATGGAAACTCATAACAAGATGAAGCCAAAACATCATTGAAATTCAATGAACACATTCCAGATTGAACGCACTTCTCAAGTGGAAGAAGCTCTCCATCATATTCAAAATATCTATAACACAACTTTTTTGAATTGAATGTATTATAATAGAAATTACTCCATTCCGCATATTTCAAGCCAATATCTTTAATTAGAAGATTATTATAAATATTAAGTGCGGTTTGAATACCAAATTCTGAATTAAAGGGATATTGACGTCCCGCAAACATAAGATAATCATTTTCAGAAGCATGGACCAGCATTCGCCATTTTTTTGAATTCCAAGGCACTGTTCTGGGAAATAGCGGAATTATTTTATCATCGTCTCCTTTGAGATAAACCATAAAAGTTGTTTTATCAACCATATATGATAGATTTCCTGCTCGGTAATCCCCATCAAGAGAATGGCAACTACGCCAATTATAGTTATTACAGCTACTGGATAAAAAATCAAGAGGATGAACTGAGAAGCACAACTTACCTTTAATTTTATTACCTTGAATTAGACTACTTGCCAAATCTTGAATGCGATGAAGAGTTTCTTCATTCTTCTCAAAATGCTTAAACGATTTAAGCAATTTCATTCCAACGGGAATTTCTTTATATTTACTATTTAAAACTTTATTATCATAAAAACTATCAAGATTATCTTCTATAAAAGCAGACAAATCTGGATTATTATATACATTACAGACAAGATCAGAGAATTCCAATGCTTGCGATTCCTGAGTCTTTTTATCAAGTTCAAATTCAACAGGCTCCGGCCATTCATAAATTAGACCACCAAAACGCTCAATAAATTTCTTTTTTGCGGTCTCCCATCTATCAAACAATTCATCTACTTTTGGATTTGGAATAGCCTGTGAATAAGAAATGACTTCCGCAAACTGTTCTTTTATGATTTCGTACATAATTCCTCCGCACATACGGGACAAACCCTAAATTCTTTAATACTTTCATACTTACTTTCTGAATTATTTTTTTCTGTCGTTTTGTCATATGCGTTTCCGCACATATCACACCAATGGACATTTTCATTCAAGCACTGCGGACAGCAGTATTTGTAGCGGTTATCTGCTCCGCGCACCGGAAATAAATCATATTCTGTAAACAATCCTTTACAATAGCTACAATGCTGACCATATACTTCATTGCCGAAATCCCAACCCTGATAATATCCATAATAATTGCCATTAATTTCTGAATATTTAAAATCGGGAATATTTTCTTCAGACAACATTTTCTTTACTTTGCGGATGGTGTCATATAAAGGCTTAACACGCAAGATTTCTACTGCGCTGTGCTCGTCCTCATATCCAACAGAAAGATTGACTCCGCATATCTTCCAGGCAGGCATTAGAAAACTAATATCAGAAAATGAACCAAACTGCTCACAAAAACCAAAATCTTCAACATATTCAATAAACTCAGGAACATAACAATTATAAAATACACAGTCATTTGTGCCACGTCTATCAAGCTGAATCATATATTTAAGACCAGGAATGGGACAATCAAGCTTAGAGAGTGCGGAAGCACCTACTCCACCCTTTTCTTCATCGGTTGTAAGAATGATTGAGGGGCGATATCCATCCTGAAGAATTTTAATAATGGCAAACACCCCTGCTCTATCATCGGCGCCCAATCCATCAGGACTCCACAAAACGCCCTTTGATTTGTCATAATATAAATCTTTAACAGGGGAGGAAAATACAGTATCCATATGTGCCACCAATGCAATAGGGATATCTCCAATAGCAACAATGTAATCCTTGGTGAGAATTACTTTATCATATTTTCCCTGTAGATACTGCGACATTAGATGTTTAAGACTTTTTTGATTCAATGAAACCAAACGCTCAAAAACTTTATAATCTTTATCATTTAACTGAATCATATAATTCCTCCTTATTTTATTACATATATATTATAACATATTTTTTAAGAAAAATCAATTGGCGGATTCTTTGAGGCGTCGATAGTGCTCTTCACGCAACTTTGTAGCAAACATAAACGCGTTCTCGCACAAATGGCAAGTTCCTCCGCTAAAACAGCGCTGACCGCAATTCATTCTTGCTTTAATCAAATCTTCTGTAAGAACTCTGTTATCAACATTATAATGTAGATCTTCGAGAATTAGATTAAGGTTTCCAGGCCACTGACGCTGTTCTTTATAAATATTTAATAGAGTTTCTTCCCTTTGTAGGGGAACATTGTCAAAATATACCGTTGAGATATACTGTCCATATAGATCTATGTCTTCTGGACGAATCCATTGTCCTTTAATGTTTGCGGTTTCCCGGTCATCCGGGAGATAAAGCGGGCACGCGCAATTACAACACATACGAATTTCCACATCACCGCAAATTCTTTTTACCCTTTCCAAGTCAAATGATAGAGGAGGACCCACCTCAACGCATATGGGACCCAATTCAAGAATTTTATTGAGTTCATAAAATGATGTAATGGGGAAGGGCCAAAACCATTTAATACCATTATCATTCATATCTTTATAATAATTCAAATTATGCAATGCGACACAAAATCTTTCAAATTTTTCATCATACATCTTCCACAAATCAAAATTAAAATTAGGACTAGCATTATCTCCTAAATCTAAAATAATTATCTTATTGGGAATCTTCTCTACATAATCTAAAATAATTTCTCTATCATTACTATTAACAATAATTTCATCTGCCTTTTTAAGAACAGAATAAGACTATCTACCTGAAATACAATATTTCATATTTTATATTCACACTCCTTTACATATATATTATAACAATTTTTTTTGAATTTTTCAAGTAAAAAATTCTAAACCAATTTTCACTTTTGGCTTTTCGGTCTTTTGGACTGAGGCCGGCCGAATTTGGTAAACCGTTCGCTATACCCACAAATAAAAGAAAAGCCCCTCCAACCGGACCGGTTAGAGGGACTCAAAGAAAGGAACAAATAACTTATAATGAAATTAAGGGATTATCAATTTTAATCAGCGACAACTGCTCTGTAAGCCTTTACCTTACGAGCCTTACCGCCATTTGCACCAGCAACCGAGATTTCGGTCTTTTCTGCACGACCTGCTTCAGTCAGCTTAGTCAAGCGATAAGTGACCTTCGAAACAGTCGCATCTTCGCTATCAACATCTGCGGTGATATCTGCGATAGTTCTGAATTCATCGGTCAGTGCACCAGCAACTGCTTCAAGCAGAGTATCTGCTTCAGCCTTCTTCGCGGCGGCGCGTTCCTTAGCCTTAACAGCCTTAGTATCGAGGCTTTCAATTTCCTTGTCGCAGAACTCAACGAGCACATTGACGTCGATTTCGCAAGCACCGGTTTCCAGCATAGCCTTGATTGCTTCAAACTTTTCTCTCTTAGTAATGTTCTTCATAATTTTTCACCATAAACCTTTCAATTTTTTTTATTTTTAATTTTTATTACATACTTATTATAACATATTTTTTATAAAAAATCAAAGAAGATTTTTTTATCTATACATTTTTGTAAGGTTTCTTTTCTTTACCTTACATATATATTATAACATATTTTTTATAAAAAATCAAAGAAGATTTTTTATCTATGTAATAAGGGAGGAAATTTTTATTTATTTCCTATCCCTTATTACATATATATTATAACATATTTTTTAAGAAAAATCAAATAAGATTTTTTTTACCAGCGCCAATTACCATCGTCTTCATCATACCAAATCTTATTTTTTTCTTCACGAGTTTCAGCATCACGAATTGCCTTCAATTTTTCAATAGCTGAAGAGCTAAGATATCCTTCTTCAAGTCCTTCGTCAGTAATGTCTTCAAGGTAGAGCACTCTCTTAATCGCCCAACCGCTTTCAATTTCGTGAACTTCGCCGAATTTCTTTGTAAAATCCTCTGTATCAATACAATCTTCGCATACTCGAACATTGTAATAATAATCAAGACAACCTGAAGAATGCTCGGGAGTGGGTTTCAAAATGATGGGATAATTCACTGACTCATTGCTAAACATCGAACAACCGCAAACTTCGCATTCTACTCTCTCATGCATTTCGCACCAAGAGCAATAACATCTACCAGAATCGTCTTGATATTCCGGTTCGCCGTAGAAGTATTCTCCACAACAGGCGCACTGATAGCGTCCATCACAAGAGGGGCAAACAACCATATTGGTGTCATCACAACCACTCAAATATTCACCGCAACCAGTGCAGATACTATCACCAGAGAAGTTGAGATAATAATTTTCTTTTTCCAACATGGCTTCACCAACATAGGCAAGTCGAGTATCATATACATCGTTATACATCTGCTTAGAGTGAATCCTAATATGGACAGTATGAACGCCATTGATGATATTTGCGCAGTTGTTTTTAATCTGGTGCGCTTCGTCGAGATACTTTCCGAATTTAGCCTTTTCACACAGTTGGCGCATCCACATCAAACAAAAACCCTGAAGCTCATCATTGACATAGGGATACTGCTTATTACCAAGGATAAGGCTCGGCGTGACGAGAATCAACTGACGCCACTTCTTATTGTTCCACATACCATCAAGATAACCGCCATTCTCATTACCTTTAAGATAGGCAACAACAACGCAATCAGAATTCATCATTTCAAGAGTGCCGACTCGGTAATCGCCCGGCTCTTCGGTCCAACTCATACAAGAACCCCAGCCATAATCATTATCAGAGATAGTGATATAATCGAGGGGGTGAATGCTAAGGCAGAGAGTTCCTCTAATTTTCTTCTGGTTCAATACCTGCGAGTGAGCCTGGCGGAATTCTTCATAGTTTTCAAGGCAATCAAGTTCTTCTGAGACTTTCTTAATCGCCTTAACTGCTTTACAGCCTTTCTGAATTACCAACTTCTTACCGCTTTTGGTGAATTCAGCAGGAATAGAAAAGGTATCGCCATCATATTGATTTTTAGCAAGCGTTCTTTCTCCAAGAAGAGAATCTACACAACACCAAAGATTATAATCTTCGTGGCGGAATTTTCCACGAATAACTTCATCATATTTTTCCACGAACTTTCTGGATAAACTATTCCATGCCCAAACAACCTCATTTAAATCTTCGACGAGCTCTTCAAGACCTTTACTAAATTCAACTTCCTTTTCAAGAATGAACTGATTTCCAAAGATGGCATACAAGTCCTTCTTTGCAAATGACCAATCTCTCAGATAATAACCCATCGATTCGGGCTTGATATAACGAATACCATTATTATAATATTTGAAGTAGGCGGAGAGAGCCTCCTTGTCGTAGTCGCTAATAAAATCTACAAGATTCATAACTATCATACCTTCCTTTTCTATTTCCTTATTACATATATATTATAACATATTTTTTAAGAAAAATCAATTAAGTCCTTTGTCGCTAGGACAAAGGACCTAACGAAGGAATTGATTTTAGTTCTGCGCTGAGGGGGGTGCAAAGATACCCTGACTCATCATATTCATCATCATCAAAGGCATCATATCATTCATTTTATCTGACTGGTTCATAAGAGCCATCATCATAAGAGGGTTTGCGGATGCGCCGGTTCCAAGACCGTTAAGCTGGCTCATAAGCATCAAGGGGACGAGGTCGCGCACATCACTATCGTCGCCCATCATAGCCAGCATCCACATATTGCCGAAGGGGTTGTCCGCAGACACTTCAGCCGTATCAAACGCACTGGCGATGAAATTTACAATTTTAGTTACGAAATTAAAACCAAACGGGCTCTTGGTAAGCATAATTTCTTTCTTTTCACCATTGATGGGGTCAACAACTTTCAGAGTCTTGCCATCTTTGTTAACATTTACAACAAACATCGGCAGGTGCTGATGAACCACAATATCGCCGACCGCAACATCTTTAACAGCCACAGGCATCTTATACAAGAATTTATTGCCATCAAAGTTCAGAATATCAACATCCATAATTTCATCAGTGGATGCGTTGTAAGACACATACTTACCATCTTTATTTTTTACAGCAAGACCATACATAGACAGACGAACATTGTTAGAATTTACAGGACCAAAATCAAAATTAAACATACTCATTACTTCTACATCTCCATTGTTATTATTTTTATTTTCTGCGTAAATTATTTTTGAATTTTTATTTTTATACTTTTGTTCAGTATATCTATCATAAACATTATAAACGAATGACGCGAAACCATAATCTCCATCATTAGGAATTAAAGTATAGGTTTTTTCTTCAATAGCCTGAACAATAAGAGCTCCATTAAGATCAAATGTAATTACAATATTAGAAGTGCCTTTCCACAGCTTCTTCAACTGAGTCCATTTAGAATATTCTAATCTATGGCATCTACCTTCGGCAACTTCATCTGCAAAATGCAAGCACAATGCCTCAAAACCCGAAGGGGTAAGTCTAAAAAAATTAGGATTTACACTAATTCCTTTATCAGGTTCGGCAATAGAAGTATTATAATCGGCCATTATCTATTATTCACCGCACTTTCGATATAATCGATCTCATCACTTGTTAGACTATCAAGCGATAGACCGCACTGATTTGCTAAAAATGCTTGGGTTGCGGGGTCGCCCGCATCGGCGTCCGCAGACAACAATTTAACAAAATCTTCAATATTCTGTTGTCTATTGGCATACATTGAAAACAATGAATCTGGACTAAACATTTTTTATTTATTTCCTTTCCTTAACTTTACACATCATCTTCTTCATAAACAGTAGACCCAAATACCGTATAGGTCTTTCCGCACACATCGCACCAAAATTCACTCATATTATCATTGTCTTTGTAGATGTTCAAATTGATAAGTTGCTTATTACAACAACGACAATTAAAATATTTCATTACATAACCTCCCATCGGCTTGTATCATGATATAATTCTTTATCAGGTGTAATCCAAGCAACTGAAATATACCCAGTTGAATATCCCGGACTATCAAAAACAGACTCCATATCTACGGAGTAATCGCGCCACTCATTTGGATAAGTTTCGAACACCTCGCGAATGGCTTCATCAAGAGAAACATCATTCAAACTGGGACTTAACACGCCATTTTCATCGGTATATGTAGAAATACAATATTCAAGGGCTTCAACAAGGTTCATATTTTTTCTTCCTTTCTTTTGATTACATATATATTATAACATATTTTTTATAAAAAATCAAAGAAGAACTTTTAGCTACTATAAAGTTAATTGAAATCAACTATATAGTTATCAATAACTTGAGACCCTTCTGGAATGTAGAAAATATATTCTGTATCACTGTCCATCAAGAAAATACCTAATTTACGCAACATTTTATCTGAATAGTCATAAGTGTTGATAATAACTTTAGGCTGTTCATTTGTGTAATTAAGATAACTGTGCTCCGCACTCACCTCGGAGAAGCCATAGCCTTTACCTTCGATTTTGTACATATATCCATATTTAAGTTCTTCATTGGTAATAGATTGAACGATAAAAACCCCGCTCATAACATTTGAATATCTGGGGTTGTCGGCAAGAGCATAAATTTCTACTTCTTCGGTTTCAATAATTTCAGTTTCGCAATTATAAGTGGCATATGCGGACATAAACATAATATACAGAAGGCCAATTACAGCTCCCGCAATACCTCCAGCAAATCCAGTTAGAACGGTTGTGCCATCAAAATCACGAAATGCTGAATATTCTATAACAATTCCAATAATTAATCCAAGTATAATACAAATAAAAATAAGCATAAATCCTCCTTAATAGTTATAAAATTCAAGAAGCTCTCTCAACTGATCTGCATAGCCAATGTGAAGATTACTTGGAGAATCAAGTTGAATAAGCTTTTGAATAATGGTTTCACAGTCTTCAATTAGACAATCAATAACAAGAGTTTTACGACCACCACTTGATAAAAATTCACTTTCAAGCGCTTCAATAGTGTCTTCAAATTTTTGAGACAGATTAGCAATTTTTCTCGCATTATTATTACAATACTGAGTTTTATTTTTGAAATCATTGATCTCATTAGATATAGCATTGATAAGGAAAATAAGAATTATACCAATCAAAATAAGCAAGATAATAAGCTCGCCCGCAATTTTCATTCCAAGATAGAATAGCAAAGACAGACCAGCGCCGACCGCAATAGCTAAGAGGGTTTTTCCGATACCTTTAAGAATAGCAAAAATCATAATTAAACCTCCTTAAACATAGGGATTTTCATTTACCTTCATTCCAAACACTTCTTCATAGGCTTCATACACTCGATCCCAAATATTTTCGTAATGAGCATCTTCTTCTTCTGGTGTATAATCATCTGGTAAATCAAAATAATCTTTATAAATGCCAAATTCCAAGAAATCATCAAAATATCCTTTTTCCATGGCAATTACAACCACGGCTCCGAATGTCTTAATCCATTCTTCTTTTGGCATCTTAGGAATGGGATTATTCATCAACGCAGGCCTCCTTTGACAGTGCCAGATACATACACAAAATATTTTCGCTTGTTTCAAAAATTTCAATTTCTTCATCGGTTAAACAACCGATACCATATAAAGTATCCATAATTCGACGGATATTTTCCATAGCTTCGGATGCGCGTTCCCAATCTTTAATAGTTGTCATTATTTTTCCTCCCATTTTTCAGTGATATGATGAAGAAATCTATAAATTGGATCAGTATAGCAAATGGATATAAAGCCGGTTGAATAGCCCGGTGCCTCAAACACAGTTTCTATGCCGATACTGTAATGATTACATTCACTGGGATGATATCCAAGAACCTCTATAAGAGCTTTTTCAATATGCTTTCCTTTGCTGTTGTAAAGACAAATACTTTTATCTTCTCGTGTATATTCATTAAAGACTCTGTCAAGATCCTCTTCAAGGCTCAAACTCTCATCTTCTTCATCATAGTCTTCTTCATAAGCGAAGACTTTATAAAGGAATGTTTCTGCTTCTTCAAGTTTGTTCCAAAATTCTTCATCTCGATCACAGTGGCTTTGATACTCTGCAAGAGCATCAATAGCACAAGAGATATATTTAAGAGCGTGTTTTCCATTCTTTATCATTTTTATCATTTCCTTTCTTTACCTTACATATATATTATAACATATTTTTTTATAAAAATCAATTAACGTTCTACGTGCCAGGAGTCTAAGTCTGATATGGGCGCTGATTACTATTGATTTTTCCAAAATTTTTGTTTATAATATATTAGATAAATGCGGAAGGATGTGGAAAAATGATTATTTTGAATGCGGTCGCGCTTGCTTTGTGGTGGATAGTAGGTGAGGTTTGTAGTAGCGAGTATACGAGAAACCGCAACCACCAAATCGGCAGTTGCGGTAATTATTTTAATAATTTTTTGGGTTATCCCTGAGTATTCTTAACGAAGTAGTCTTCGTTTCGAAGGGTGAAGGGCACGGGATAACAGCCCTCAAGATCTTCGATATTGTAGAACGGCGCATAGAAAGGATTTTCAGATTTTTTAATATAATTTTCATAGTCTTTATTATGATTTTTTACTCGTTCATAGAAATCATATCTTATATATTCATTATGTGAATTGTTAACAGCTTCATAATAAAGATTGAGCTCATAGTTTTCTTCGACAATTGCTTTTGCTTGTTTATTTGAACTACCTTGATTTACTATAATTGTAGTAATCATAAAAATAGTTGCGACGATACCGATAAAACAAATGAAGCCACAAGATTTTTCTAAGTGGGGCTTAGAGTGGCTGATGATACCAAAAACAATAGAAATTATCAAGCTGAGAAACAAAATTACAAGATAGACAGAAATATGCATAGTTAATTCCTCCAATTAGATTTATAATTTTTACAGCCGAAACCGAGATCTTTGAAGCAGTGTTCTCCGACATCTTTGCCGGAGTAACAAGGACATCCAACGCAGAGCATTTTTACTCGCTTAGGATTAGGAATTTGGGTCTGAATAATTGCATTTCCTTGTCGCTGTGTTGTCGTTATCATAGGTGGTTCAACGCAAGACTGGTCCGTGCGGAAGAGGCACTCATGCGTGCGCACACACAAGCCACATAGCGGTTGTGAGGCGCAGTTCGCGCATATCAAATGGTTCTGTCCTTCCTCTTGGCTAATGATTGCGTCTTCTGTGATATGTGTCCCGCATATCTCGCATTGATAGAGTGCCGATGAGAAGAGTGGACAACCGGCTTCCGCACTCGTATCTCGTTTAAAGACCGGACAGACGCCTCTATTCGCATTCAACAGGGCGCATCGCCAGCATTGTTGATCTTTCATAGGCACTATCCTCCTCAGGTAATTGATAAAAATGTATAAAATTTAGGAATACACCATTCTTCGTCGATTCTGACATCGCAAATGTCGAAAATTTCTTCGTAAATTCGAGCGAATTGTTCCGGATCAAAGTCCGGGGGGACGACATCCGCAAGAGCAATGGGTTCCACATCGTCAGTGGTTTTGAAAAGGTCTCCAAGAAAACGATTCGATGCATCGGAATAGCCGTCGATGAGATAAAATCTATCTTCAATATCGCCGAGCAAATCTTTACTCTCAGCGACTTCTATCATTTCGTCATAGCGTTCTTGTGAAACGATAAATCCGAAACCTATATTAAGTCTGATATCTACACCCATTACGGTTCCTCCATATAATTTTTAACGATTTCATATGTTTCATCATCGAACTCAGCGAGTCCGCTATCAAACATTTTAAGATGAATTTCTTCTATATCGCCGTAATAGCTTTCGAGAATTTCCGAGGCGTGAGCCATGCAATCGGCATAGATAAAGCCTTTTGTTTCGGTAAGGACTTCGTCTACATCATCATAGTAAGTGATGTTATATAAACAGGGATATCTTCCAAGTGCCATTTTATTTTTCTCCTTTTATCAATTTTCTTCGTAATATCTAACAAGATTGTCAAGATTGAGAACATTGTCGTCGGTTGTGTCTTCGAGAACATCGCGGACCGCACGCTTTATTGCTTTTTCGGATCGATCGGTATAATCATAAGTTTTCCAACCGTCTCGATAGAAATGAATACTCACTTTGTCTGCATCGGCGATAATGAGAGATACATTGTTGAGATTTACAAAACTATTTTGAATTTGAACGAATTTCATATCATTTTCCTTTCTTTTGTGAATTTGCCAATTTTTTGAAGATTTTTGCGAAAAAAGTCGTTTTGACGATTTTTCGATCGTAGCGGGGCCGTCAGTTAATATTTGCGTATAAAATTATTTTGACTGAGGCGGAATGGCATCAATAAAGTTGTCGATCGCAAGTAGCGCAACGGGGCAAATTACTTGCCACCAAGTAGGTTGCTCACCCATTTTCCAACATACGACATAGGCAAAAACGATTGCGGTCCACAGAAGACCAAGAACAAATGAAAATTTTCTCATAATGATTTCCTTTCTTACAGTTTGATAATAATAGTTGAGTAATGGGGTCCAATCACATCAATAAGATAATTTGTGACGAGATATGCCTGCTGAATAGCTTTAAGGTCTTCTGGATGATAGAACTGAGGAAGTTCAAGAGCTTCTTTTTGCTCTTTATTTGCGAAGATAAGATCATAGGGACGAAATCTTCCTTCCGAAGGATCGTCGAAGAAGAAGAGATCGTAAATATTGACTTCTACATCATATTGGATTTCAATTTCTCTTTCGAGTTCACTTGCGGAAATCATTGGACACATATCAACTCTCATATTATTTTCTCCTTATCTTTATTACATATATATTATAACATATTTTTTATAAAAAATCAAAAAAATAAAAATTTGTTGGACAAAGTAAGACAAAGCACTTATAAGTATTTTTAAGTATTACTGTGGAGGTGAAAATATGACATCAATTACTATTAGAATAGATGATGCAGAAAAAGTCGCAATTCAAAAATATGCAGACGAGCATGATCTCAGCATGTCTTGGGTTATCCGCAAGGCAGTTAAAGAGTTTTTAGACAAAGAAAATAATTAAAAGGAGTTAAATTAAAATGCTAAATACAAAAATGAAAATTGTGTATTCATTAAGAATACATATCGCTTTATAGCAATAGGGCTTTATGCCTATGACGGAAATGAAGAATCCGCAAAATCCAAATTTTAATTGTTGGGTGTATGCCGTCACGCCGGACTTTACATCGGCCTTTGAAGCGCTTATGGGGGAGGTTTCCGCATGATTGATACATTTGTTATGCGTGGAGAATGGATTGATAATATTTCAACATTACCTCCAGAAATATAGGATAAGGTTTTAGCGGATATTGTTAGATTTGGAACTGGACGAGAGACTTTGTATGATAATGATCCTATTGTATTTTCTCTTGTTAATGGATATAAGGGAAGTATGACTAATACTACCAATGAATATTTGAAAAAGCTGGAAATGAGCAAGGGCGCTGGTCGCAAAAAGAAAATTGATGATCAAAGAGTTTATGAACTTGCGCGAGAGGGTAAAACCGCTCAAGAGGTTGCTAATGAGCTCGGTGTATCGAAGTCCGCAATTGATAAAAATGATGGTTGGAGAAATAGAAAAAATGATGAATTTGTATTTTAATTTGTACAAAATTTGCAAAAATTAATGCAATATTTGTACTAAATTTGTACAAATTTATAATAATAGATTTGTACAAATGTTGTAAAAATGAATTGCACTTTACATTATTTGTACAAATCTCTCTTATATCTTGCAAAAATGCAAATTTGCAAACAAATTTGCAAAAAATTTTTGCAACTTAATACTTAATTTTTGCAAATTTGCAAGCAAATTATGCAAAAATTATTGGGGGCCCCGTGGGTGCCCATCGCGAATAATTAAATTTTTAAGAGAAAAAGGAGAATAATAGTATGGCAATGGTTGTTAATAAAGATTATATAGATGGTAAAATAACATTTAATGATTATACTGATAATAGAGTTTAGTTTATTAAATGTGATTTTGTAGATTTACCATCTACTGCAAAAGAAGTTAGTATTTTTATGGATGATAATATTATTTATTTTGTAAGGAATGATACAATTCCGCACTTCTATACAAGAATTATTGAAGATGATTGTAAATAATAGTTGATTTTTATAATTTTTTTTGTTATAATAATAATAGAAAAAGAATAATAAGGAGAAATTATAATGAATTTTACTTATGAAAATTTAATGATGGCAGAAGCGCAAAAAGTGTCAATCGGCAAATGGAAAGGTTTACAGGTTTATGCGTGCGCAAAGGATAATCTGAAACCTGTTAATGGGGTATATTGGATTATCTATGATGATGACAATAAAATTGTATGGTATAATAGTATTATTGAAAAATTTTATGTCTATGGAACCATTGATGAAAAAGGTAATGTTGATGAATGGGAAAAATGTAAGATATATACTAAAGTAAAAGAAAAATATGTGGAAAGAAAGTACGAAGAAGAAATTATAGATGGAATGATAAATGAATTAGAAGCGGAAGAGGAGTCCGCAATCATTGGGGATGTAGCATATGGTATTGAAGTTGATGATACATTAAAGCGGGCGCGCACTATTACGGTTGATGACCTCTTGGCGGGATTCAATTATGGTTTGGATTTTGAAATGGAAAATTTGGAAGCAAAAGAATAATTGAAATAGAAAAATGAATTGAAAATTTGAAATCAAAAATTGAAATAAGAAAGTGAATTGAAAAATGGAATTGATTTCTGGATTATGTATTGGAATTATGATAGGATTTTTAGCTGGTATATTATTAAAAGGATAATATGATGGATGTTAGAATGATATTATTGCCATTGATGGGAATAATAATATTATTTTTTATAATAATAGGTGGAATATATGAGTGAGATAGTATAGATAGTAATGTTAGTTGGTGCGATATGTGCGTTTGGTGGATTAGGTATGCTATTTATTGTAAATAATGTGAAGTAAGTTTCCTAAAAAATTGATTATGGTTTCCGCCATTATCAATCCTTTTTTTCATTAATATATATAGATGGGGAGATGGCTTATACGAGTCATCTCCCTTATCTTTGCTTTTGGATTGGTATATAGTGGGGATTAGGGAAATAATATAAAATCTTATAAAATCTTATTTTTAAGTCTTATAAAATTCTATAAAATCTCATAAAATCTTGTTTTTAAAATTTATAAAATTCTATAAAATCTCATAAAATCCTATAAAATCCTGTTTTGCTCTGGCCCGACCGGCCCCAGACTCACCTCCCTTATTACCCCGTCTCCGTTCCCGTTAAACCCAAAAAAAATCCCCCACCTTTCGGATGGGGGTTATTACTTTTGCTCTTACTGAGCTAAATTGTAGTTAGCTGTATCTCTGAAAATTTTAGTCAGATGACAGATATGTCAGAAACGCAAATCTCTAATGAAATTTTTAATGATTTCATCATCTGAAGGAGTAGTCTTCTTGATCTTAATAGTATCCTTATCTGCGGGAACAAGATCATTGAACGCAGTCAGCATCTTGAAAATACTATCAACGCTTGATACAAGCGAAGCGACTTCTGCTTCATCACAGCCTTCATCATCAATGAGGTCAGGGCATTCCATGCGGATGTAATCATTTAGAAGAGAAGTAATAGTGGACATAATATCCATCTTGCGCTGGGCCTTTTCTTCCTTTGCTTTGGCTTCTGCGACCGCCTTTGCGCGCACTTCTGCGTCATATGCTTCCTGAGCCTCGTTCATCATGTCAGCGATGCTCTGACCAATATCACTCATTTCTTCACCTGCGCGCAGTCTTTCAAGGAAATATTCTTTGCTAATCATAATGGGAAACCTTCTTTCTTATTTCTTTTTACATATATATTATATCATATTTTTTTTAAAAAATCAAATTGCGGTCGGTGAGGCTGGCCTAGTAGCGCTTTATACCCCAAAACCGCACCTTCCTCTTTTTCCCTCACTCTTGGAATCGTATGTCAAATTGCCGATATTCGCTTTACTTTCATATACTTTTTGCCCTCTCCCGACACGTTCATCATTTCTATATTTTTATCCAAAAAAACATAGGTAAATTTTGCCTCGCTCTTGGAAAAAATTTTTAGAAAAATTTTTTTGGAGAAAACTTGACTTTTCAAAAAATTTTTGGTATAATAAAAATAAAAAACCTTTTTTTTGTCGGCTGTCCGGGCGCTTTACGCGGTGGGGCGGTCCATATGTCGTGCTTTCGGGAGAATTGAGGGCCATATACCGGTCGCTAGAAGTAGCAAAAAATTTCCATATGGGGGAACCGGTCGGAAGTTCGGGCCTGGGCAATCGCCCGCGGCCCGCAATAGCATGGTTGGCCATATGAGGAGGTGAATCGGGAGGTTGTGCTCGATTAAGATTTCGGGAAAAAAATGTTAACAAATTATTCACAAAATTTTCATAAAAAATTTACGAAAACACTTGACTTTTTGAAAATTCGGGCTGTATCGTCCATTATTGGCCCGCTCAACCACAACCTTCTATTATACCATATTCCGCACCTATTTGTCAATAGGCAGAATGCACAAAAATAAAGGGTGATTTTTATCACCCTTTAATCGTGGTCATCAGTATAATCTTCAGGTTCCGAACCTTCCCACATCGTATAGAAATCATCACATTCTGCGTAGGGGTCAGTCATCGTACAAAGGCAGGGATTGCCTTTTGCGTTTTTATAATAAGGACAATCCCAACCATTTACAGGACAATGAAAGTGTTTCATCTGCCTTTCTCCTCCTTGTAGCAAGAATAATTACTTGATAAACATTCAAAACCGAAAAAACATCTTTTGTAAAATCTGCAACTATGACAAAGAGCACTATAACTTTGGCATTTTTCGATTATGATTTCTACTTTACGGAGTTCTTCTTCATTCATCATTTTTTTCATTTCCTTTCCTCTCTTGATGTATTTATTATAACACATCAAGAGAGATTTGTCAAGTATTTTTTAGAAATTTTCTTCTTCAATGTCTTTCATTATTTCCAATAAAACAAAAGAAACATTTTCTCGGTTACCTTCCTGAAAAGGTTCCCAACCACAGGCTACAAGTCCGCTATCATCGATGCAAGAACCCCAACCGCACAAAGTCCATTTCTTACCATCCCATTTTACCATAAAAGCATTTTGATTTCCTTCAAGGTCGGGAAAAGCAAATCGCTTTTCAATGTATTTTCCTTCAATCTCAATTAATTCTTCTTTTTCAAAATTTGACATTTTTATCATTTCCTTTCTTCTCTGTTGTGATATTATTATACCACAACAGAGTTTATTTGTCAAGCATTATTTTTCAAAATTAAAAGAAACAAAATCTTCATCTTTTTTTTCAAGGTATCCAAAAAGATAAGGGATTTCATCTGCGGTAATCCATAGTAAATAGGGGTGTTGAAAATCGCTATCTTGACAGTCATTTTTAATGTTAATAGATAACTGAATAGCTTCTTCGTCTTCATCACCCATGAGCAACCATCCAACATTTTCTTCCGAGAACAAGTCAACCAAAGCCTCATAGAGTTTCTGCAATTTAGGGTTTTTAAATACTGTTTCCATTTTTAATACCTCGTTTCCTTTCGTTGTGTCTTTATTATACTCTATTTATGGGAAAATGTCAATAGTCAAAATATACAAAGATTTGATAAAAAAAATGTTGAAATTGGTTATTTTGCCGAAATTCCGGCCCGGGCGCTTGTGCTGGGCCGGCCATTATACCACACCCAACCGCAAATGTCAATGGTTTTTCAGAAAAAAATATTTTCGGCAAATTAAACAAAAATCTCGCCCCATTAGAGCGAGATTTTGTATATTATGCCATAGCAAAATAATCTTCGTAAATTCTGTCCGCCTCGGCAAAGTCAAATTTTTGCTTAATAAAACGGTCATTTTTCTGAAAACTCTGTGGGTATTTGCGGATGTATTCTGAGCGAAAACGGCTTTCCAATCCTTCTGCAGGAATGTCTTTACAATCATAAACTCTATGAATTAAACAGCTGACAACACCCATTTTTTTATAGGTATCACTATTTAATTCTTCTCGAATTCTTTTTTGAATTGCTCTTGCTGTTGTTCCAACCTTGGAGCAGACACTGACATCTTCAATATCAAAAAATTCAATCAAGTAGCATTTTTCCACTCCGTCATCATTATTATGAACAATACAGTCATTACTGAAATCAATATCTTTGTTTCTTAATCTTGCGACAATATTATCGCAATTTACAAGAATCATTTTGCGGATAGGATCAAGGATATACTTCTTTGCCCACTTTGAACAAGAATTAAAAATTACTTCACAAGTTTCAAACCAATGCGATTTCCAACGACCATTTGCATTTTCAAGTCTTTCCTTTGCACCTTCAAAATCATTCTGTTCGATGTAAGCTTCTGCGGACTTTGCCATTTTTATTTCTCCATTTCATGTTTATTGATTAGGGGATACCTTCGTTTCCCTAACCTTGTGAGGTTATTATAGCATACTTTTAGCGGTTTGTCAAGAGTTTTTTTGAAGAAAATCTCTATTTTTTAGAGATTTTCTTCAATTTTTTGTCAATTTTTAGGCTTCCGCTTCTGAACAAGCGTAAATTCGTAGGCATTTTCACCAACTTTAAAAGCAATTTGCCGTTCTTTATTGGTAATTTCGACCATTTCGTAACCATTTTCTTCCAAAAACTTGGCAACTTCGGCAATTACTGTTGCTTTTGTGGGGTTTTCTTTGTGTGTTCTTGGGGTCTTGGTTTCGGAAGTCTTGCGAGTGCCGACTTTGGTGTATTTCTTGGCGGTTGCTTGCTGTTCAGCGGTCAAGTCAAAATCGGTCTTTTCCCCTTTGTCGATTGCCTTATCGGTTGCGATAATGCTTTCGGCTTCTTCTTTGGAACATTCCAAAATCCGCATAAGTTTTTCAATTTGAGTTTCTGCCATAGGCTATCACCTTTCCTTTCATTACCTATTATAGCACATTGATTTCAGAATGTCAATAGGTTTTTGAAATTTTTTTGCGGTGGGGAGGTTGCCCTCCCCACATTTGAAGATTAACCAATCTTGCGGAAGTAAGCCTTGCGTTTATCTTCAATTCTTTCGATAGACACACCGAGCATAGGACGAATAAGAGCCACAATCTTGGAATTAGAAAAGTCTTTACAAGACGGCAACTTCTTCATCATATCGGTGATGGTGTAGAGGACGCCATTTTCCATATCTGCAAGGATAGCAGAACGGAATCCATCATTGGCAACCTGATTTGCGGTCGGCTTCTTTTCAGAGGAGTTCTTCTTCTCGAACTGAAGCTTCATCTTTTCGACCTTTTCACGGACTTCATCAGTCAGTTCGCAGTTAGCAAGAACATAATTGAGAGCCTTAACATTAGTCATCTTTTCCATAGTATCAAATCCTTTCTGGTGTTTAAGACTGTCCTTGTCTTTGTGTAATTATTATAGCACACTTTGTGCCGTTTGTCAAGGGGTTTCTGAAACTTTTTTTAATTTTTTTTTATCGGATAAAGTCCGTTCTTTAAGTTTCTCTGTCCCTTGGAACATCTTTATTATAGCACATCGTGAGCCGTTTGTCAAGAGGTTTTTGGGATTTTTTTTAATTTTTTTTGGCTTTGGCACAGACCGCAGGTAAGCCATAACTTTGTCTGCCGACCTCTCTGTCCTCTTGACAATTATAATTATAGCAGATAGCAAGCCAAAAGTCAAGATGGCAAAATACACAATTATGGGATAAAATATTTACCAAAGTTTGTTCAAATTGCCTATTGACAAATTGCTGGCGGTGTGGTATAATGGAAAAACCGGTCCGCGCGAGCGTGGACCGGCCGATAGTCAAAGGGGGTGTAAAGGTTTCCCCTTTACACTCCTTTCCTTGCTTCTTCCATTCGGTGGAATCGGTTTTCAAGTTCCTTCATTTCAGCCTCAATACAGCACCAACCATAATCATCATAGTAGTAATGACCTGCGACCACATCAAGCCCATTGAATTTATCCCAAGGACTTTCCATACCCTGATACTTGAAAAAATCCATAAGTTCA
>JAEIGA010004802.1_pt1 | contig 20828 bp, 18 predicted proteins | sample 9270691 | NCBI WGS metagenome assembly JAEIGA01 (sample SAMN17057246, study PRJNA624740) | gut metagenome | biome: biome; isolation source: fecal sample | host: Bos grunniens | place: China: Xizang | collected 2019 | reverse complement strand
CTGTGTCAGTATTAGACTTTCCGTACTTCTCGAAAAGCTCCTGTTTTTTCTCTGGTGCCAAATATTCAGCCATCTTTTGAAAAAATTAGAGGTTAATAATTAATGTTTTCGTGCCCGTTCCCGACTTAGGGGTTAAAGCGGCCGCAAAGATACGGATAAATTCCGATAAAACAACTCAATGCGATTAAAATTTCCATATAATTCGTATCTTCGTCTTTGAAATGGCAAAGGCAGTAGAAAAAATAATAAATGATCCGGAAATCGGTCCGGTTACTCTTCGAAGAAGTGTGAGCAGCCGCAGCTTGAGCATACGTATCCATCCGGTCAAGGGTGTGAGCGTGACGCTGCCGTATATAATGCCTTTTGCTGCCGCACAGGCCTTCATGATGCTACGTCGTGACTGGATCCTCCAGACGATGGCACGGCAGAAAGAAAAATATCGTAACGCCGTAATTCCTACGGCCACGGAGATCGAAGAACTTCGGAGAAAGGCTAAGGCAGAGCTCCCGGTCAGACTGTCGGAACTGGCTCAGAGATATGGATTTGCATACAACAGGGTGGCTATAAAGCACAATGCCACGAATTGGGGAAGCTGTTCGTCCAAGGGAAATATCAACCTCAATCTCAATATTGTCCGTCTTCCGCTTATCCTGCAGGATTATGTCCTTCTGCACGAACTCTGTCATCTGCGTCACCAGGATCACGGTCATGCCTTCCATCTGCTTCTGGAGCACGTGCTTACTGACAATCTGCTGAAATTGATGTCTGATGAAGGATTGTCCGATGCAGACAGAACCTTCGTAGGTGAAGTTGCCCGCAGATCTGCGGTTTCAAAGGCACGATATCCTCTGGATTATACGATTACGCGTCTGGTGAAGCAGTATTCCATAATATGAGTGGTCTCTAAGCAGTTGAGGGAGAGCAGCTTGTAGGCCACCCTAGATATTGCGGTTCTTCCAGCGGCCGCTTCGCAGATACCACCAACTGCAGATCAGAAGAATTCCGGAATACACGTGCTCCGCTGTCCAGCACACTGCGACATTCATCTTCAGCCATCCTATGATTATGGTGCAATAAGACATATAAGCAGCCAGTGCGATCAGCTCCAGACGGAATGCCGTCTTTGTACTTCCGGTGCCCGATACAGCCAGGAAGAATATCTGTCCTCCGACTGCCAGGAAATATGACGAACACATCACGATCAATGTCGGGACGGATGCATTGATCACTTCCGGGATGTCGGTGTAGATACTGGCTATCATTTCGGGGAAGAGGCAGAATATTATTATCATAACGGATATGATTCCGTATGACAGTTTCATTATGCGCTTTACCAATGACATCACCTTTTCCTGATGTCCTTCTCCGATTATGTTGCTGACAAGGGTGCTGCAGGTCGAGGAGAATGCCTGAAGAACGACCCAAAGCAGTCCGGACACGCTTCTTGTTATGTTGGAGATGGCCAGCGCCCTTTCTCCGAGGTGCTCGATGTAGAGGAAGAATATGAACCAGGTGGAAATGGATATTGTGTGCTGGATCATTGTCCATGAGCAGACAGGCATCATTCCTTTGAGTTCTTCCTTCTCGAAGCGCGCCGGTTTGTCAAGACCATATTTCTTTCTGTCGCATCTTATATATGTGTATGCTGCAAAGAAGATAAGGGACACCAGTTCCGCAAGACTCGATCCGATGGCGGCTCCTGTAATACCCAATGCCGGGCATCCAAATTTTCCGAAAATAAGTATCCAGTTGAACAGGATATTAGATCCGACCATCACTATGGAGTTGAGTGTCAGGGTCTTGGTCTGGGTCGTACCGACATAGAAGGCACGGAACATTGCAGTTATGAAGGCGAATACCATACCCGGAAGTCTCCACCTGACATAATTCAATGCCGCATCATAGATGGCCGCGGATGAGACCATATACTTCATCATCCATGGTGAGAATATTTCAGACAGCAATATGATTATTCCGGACAGACCTAGAACGAAATACATGCCAGTCCAGAATATCTTTCCGGTGTCCTTGAAGCGGCCCTCTCCGTTGCGTCTTCCTATGATGATCTGTGCTCCGATGCTGAAGCCGAAGCCGATCATGAAGAGTACCATATAATATATGATACCGATGGCAGAAGCTCCAAGCTCGATTTCCCCGACCCTTCCAAGGAAGGCAGTGTCGGTCAGACCGATCATCTGTTCCATTATGAGGCTGATCAGGATAGGGTAGGCCACCTTCCAGATGTTCCTATAAGAATATGTACCGATCGTTCTGCTCATCCTGGGTGGGGTGCTGTCTGTTGTAAATGAATGGTTCTATGACTGTTGTGTTCGTGACAGGATTGAAATGGTCTGATCTACGGTAAGGGAATTCTCCACGCGGAATATGCCGCTGCCGCTGCGCTGAAGACTGTCCAGATGTGCTCCGCTTCCGAGTGTTTCGCCCAGGTCGCGGGCGAATGCTCTGACGTATGTTCCCTTGCTGCAGGCCATTCTGATCACTGCGCGGGGGAGTCCTAATGAGGAATTGTCAGTCACATTTATCCTGCCAGATGCTTTGGAAACGGTTTCTGATGCAGATTGCAAAGCTGTTCCTTCTGCTGCCTGTGAGGCTGCGCCGCTTTCCGATGATCCGGCTTCAGATGCCTTGCTGCCGGTGAATTCCAGCAGCTCCAGTCCGGTGATGGTGATGCGGCTCACTCTGATGAGCTCCTCAGCTGCCTCGTCAAGGGTTTTACCTTCCTTATGGAGCTTTCTTGCCAGTTCGTATGCCCTTACTCCATCCACAGACTTTGCGGAAAAAAGAGGGGCTATCTGATCCTGTTCTCCGATGAATGAAGGCAGGGCTGACTCCACGGTTTCCGCAGTGATATGTTCATAGGGGAAGAACCTGTCGATCTCCTTCTCCAGGTCGTATGAAGGTGTGGTTGCGCCGAAAGTCACTCCTGCAACATATTCCTTATGGTGGGACTGTAGCCATTCCGCAAGCTTGGTGGCCTTGCCGATGCATACCAGAAGCACTCCCGTAGCCAGCGGGTCGAGGGTACCGGCGTGTCCGACCTTCAGATTCTTCTTTCCGAAATGACGGATAGCGGCGAACTTGACCTTTCTGATCACGTCCGCCGATGTCCATCTGTATGGTTTGTCAATCGGGATTATTATCCCTTCCGGATAGTCATCTATATTCCTTGAAAGTACAGTGTCTTCCGGTGTCAGTATCTTTGCGTTTATTTCCATTTATCTGCAAGGAATCTTGTCTATGCGTGTCTGGTGACGTCCGCCCTCGAATGTCTCTCCGAGCCATGCGTCGGTGATCTCCAGAACAGTCTCGAATGTTATGAACCTTGCCGGCATTACCAGTACATTGGCATTGTTGTGCTGCTTGATGAGCTTTCCGATCTCAACGCTCCAGCAGAGCCCTGCCCTGATGCCCTGATGCTTGTTCAGAGCCATTGCCATACCGTTTCCGGTGCCGCAGAATGCTATTCCAAGGTCAACTTCACCGTTTTCCACTGCTGTCGCAAGCGGATGTGCCACATCCGGATAGTCCATGCTTGCAGTCGTGTCAGTGCCGAAGTTCACGATCTCATAGCCCTTGCCTCCAAGGTATTCCACCAGCTGGTTCTTGTAGTCCACGCCGGCGTGGTCATTGCAGATGCCTATTTTCATATTCGCTTAATTAAGGGTAGCTTTGATGAATCCGATTCTCTTTGCGAATTCCTCTTTTCCTATAAGTGTCACGATGTCAGCGATGCCGAGTCCGCTTGATGCTCCTACGAGAGCGAGTCGGAGGCAGTTCATCACCTTGCCCATAGGCCACTCGTTGCTGCGGATGTATTCCTCGAGAGGTCCTTCGAGAGACTCCTTGGTGAACTCTCCCTCGAAGCCGAGGATGAAGTCAGCCGCCTGGAGAGCAAGAGTGTAATTCTCTTCCTTCCAGAACTTTGCAGCATCCTTTTCCACGAAGGATGCAGGAGCTATGAATAGGTATGACGCGATGTCCCAGAAATCTGCCACGAATGATGCTCTTTCCTGGATGAGCGCAACGATTCTCTCTACGTACTGACGTGAGAATATTCTGTTTGTGAAGTCAGCTCCTGTAACTGTCATCTCCGAACCTGCTGTAAGGGCGCAGGCAGGGCAGTCAACTATCTTCAGACCCTTTTCCTCGAGCAGAGGGATATAGAGTCCGGCCAGCTCGGCAGCGTTCTTTGTGCGGAGATATTCCTTGTTGTACCACTTTGCCTTGTCTGCGTTGAAGCGTGCACCTGACTTCACGACTCTTTCAAGTGAGAATGCCTGTACAAGCTCCTCGAGAGAGAAGATCTCCTGATCGTTGCCTGGGTTCCATCCGAGCATGGCAAGGAGGTTTACGAAGGCTTCAGGGAAATATCCGTCCTCACGGTATCCACGTGATACTTCACCCTCTGCATTGACCCATTTGAGCGGGAATACAGGGAAACCGAGGCGGTCGCCGTCCCTCTTGCTGAGCTTGCCCTTTCCGTCTGGTTTCAGGAGGAGGGAAAGATGTGCGAAACGAGGCTGGGTCTCAGTCCATCCGAATGCCTCGTAGAGGAGGTAATGAAGCGGAAGTGACGGAAGCCATTCCTCGCCGCGGATGACCTCGGTGATCTCCATAAGGTGGTCATCTACGATATTTGCAAGGTGGTATGTAGGGAGCTCGTCAGCCCTCTTCCAGAGTACCTTGTCATCAAGAGTGTCGGTGTTCACCTCCACATGACCGCGGATCAGGTCATCCATCTTCACGATCCTGTTCTCGGGCATCCTGAAGCGGATGGTCCAGTCTGTACGGGTATCGAGAAGTTCCTTCCACTCAGCCTCAGGCAGTGAAAGGGAATTGCGGAGTCCCAGGCGTGTGGTCTGGTTGTAGATGAATGTCTGTCCGGCTGCCTCCATTTCTGCGCGCTTTGCTCCAAGTTCTTCTGCAGTGTCAAATGCATAGTATGCAAATCCGTTCGCTACGAGCTCTTCAGCGTACTTGCGGTAGATAGGCTTTCTCTGGCTCTGTCTGTAAGGAGCGTGCGGATGACGCTCTGAAGCGGTCTCAACCACGTTGCCTGATGCATCGACTCCTTCGTCCGGAACAATGCCGCACCAGTTCAGCGCTTCGATGATATATTTCTCTGCTCCAGGGACAAATCTCTGTGAGTCAGTGTCTTCAATTCTTATGATGAAGTCTCCTCCACGCTGTTTGGCGAAGAGATAATTGTAAAGTGCAGTCCTTACTCCACCCATGTGGAGAGGTCCTGTCGGAGAGGGGGCGAATCTTACCCTTGTCTTGCGTTCCATATCCATATATTTTAATCGGGCGCAAAATTAATAAAAAATCCTATTCCTTGTTTCTTCCGGCCACTCTCTTAATGGCAGGAGTGTTTTCAAGTTCGCTCTTGCTTTCTCCTTCCGATATCAGGAGAACAGGCTTCTTGCCGTCTTCGAAGGCTATGGTCTTCCTGATGGCAGTGTTGTTGAAGCCTATCTTCTGGCTTCTGACTTCCGGCAGCTCTATGCCGTACTCGGTCGTGCTGTCGTTCTTCCTGTAAACGAAGTTGTTGTCTATCGTTATGATGTTTCCGAGGTTGCCTTCCGTGATTTCGATGATTCTTGCCATCTTGAATCCAGTGGCGATGACAGTGATGCTTACCTTGTCTCCGAATGCCGGATCAGGGTCGAGCACGATACCTCTCTTGAAATTGTTGGCATTGCCGGTGTATTCCTTGATGAGTTTGTCGATTTCTTCAAGCTGACTCATCTGAAGTCCGTCCGCATTGTTTCCTACGGTCACATTGATCAGGACATTCTTCGCTGTCTTGATGTCGAAATCATTCAATAGCGGAGAGTCCATTGCAGTCTTCACTGCATCCCTGATTCTGTTGTTGCCGCTTCCTGTTCCGCATCCCATCAAAGCCATTCCGCTGCCGGTCATCATTGCCTTCACATCCTTGAAGTCGACATTTATGAATCCGCTTTTCTTGATGATTTCTGTGATACCCTTCACGGCAGTGGCGAGCACCTCATCAGCCTTAGGGAATGCATCCTGTATCAGCAGACCTGCGTATTCCTTATAGATCTTCTCGTTGTTGATGATGATGAGGCTGTCCACATTCTTTTCAAGCTCGTTGATTCCGTCAATTGCCTTTGACATTGACTCGTTACCCTCGCTCTTGAACGGGATTGTCACCACTCCGACTGTGAGGATACCCTTTTTCTTTGCCATAGCCGCAATGACCGGAGCTGCTCCTGTTCCTGTACCTCCGCCCATTCCGGCAGTTATGAAGAGCATTTCGGTCTTGGTGTCTATCACCTTTTCGGCTATTATGTCCTGCGAGTTCAGGGCGGCGTTACGACCCTCTGTAGGGTTGCATCCTGCTCCAAGTCCTTCTCCAAGCTGTATCTTGATCGGTACATCGCAGGCGTTGAGGGCCTGTGCGTCGGTGTTGCATACGATGAATGTACATCCCTGGATACGCTGATGGTACATGTAGTTGACGGCGTTGCATCCGCCACCGCCTACTCCAATGACCTTGATGATGGAATTTTCCGGTACCCAGTCAACCGGAATTATGTCGTTTGTATCTGTAAAGTCAGTCATGATTTCTTGGTTTTCTTAGATTTCTTCTTCACTCAGCTCATCCAGACCCTTTCCGATCTTTTCCTTTACTTCTTCGGTAGCCTTCACTGCCCTTGTCCACCATACTTTCAAAGGATTGTCTTTTCTGGTCCTGGATGGTGCCGTGCCAACTTTCTCGTGCGGTGTGTACGCTGCCTCTTCGGTCTGTTCCGGAACACTTTCTTCAGGTATTTCGATCACTACGCTTTCTTCCGGTGCCGTTGCGATCGCGCAGTTTGCAGAAATTTCATTCTTAGCTGCGAGGATCAGCCCTATCGAGGTGGCTGCAGATGTTTCCTTGAGGCCGTCGCATCCCGATGTCGAGAAAAGCGAGTGCGGATATCCTGTCCTTACCCTGTAGCCGGAAAGCTCTGATATGAAGCATCCCAGATTGGCTGTCTGGGCTGTACCTCCGGTCACGACGATACCGCTTCTGAGCATATCTGCAAATCCGCTTTCATTGATCTCGTAAAGCATAGCCATAACGATTTCCTCGACTCGCGCGGTGATGATTTCCGACAGATATTTTACTGTCACCTGCTTGTCCGGCTCGGCATTGTTGCTCCTGATGTGCAGGATCTTTTCGCTGAGACTCTGGAGCTTTTCCGGCATGCAGGCTCCGTAGGCGAGCTTGATGTTCTCTGCAAGTCTTTCTGAGATCTGGCATTCGTTCTTGATGTCGTCAGTGATGTTCTTTCCGCCGAATGGGATCGATGCATAGTGACGCATAATGCTTCCGTGATATATGGAAACCGATGTACTTCCGCCTCCGAAGTCGATCAGGGCTACTCCGTTCTCCATTTCCGCCTCCGTAAGGACTGCCTTGGCTGTAGTGTCGGCAGTGAAATACTTCTTTCTTGCGGAGATTCCTATCTTACCCATCACGGAATCGATCTTCTTCAAGTCATTCTTCTTTCCGATGAATATCTTGAAATGTCCCTCAAGCGTGTCACTGGCCATTCCCACGATGTCGTTCTCGATGATCTGGAAATATTCACCATCGGAAAACGACTGTGCGACAGCTCCGTAAATAGCTTCCTTAGACGGGTCTTCCAGAGGATATGAGTCCTCTGCATATCTCTTGAGCTCGGCCACATCTTCGGCTGTGATGTCGGTGTCTTCGCCTCTGTCCTTGATGACTCCGCTGTTGTTTTCCTGGCGCACAGGATATTTCGGCATTCCTACCAGTGCCTGTGTGATCTTTATGTCGAGTGCCTCCTCTGCATCCTTGATTATCCTTGACAGAGGGTCAGTCACCTGGTTGATGTTCCAGACGCTGCTGTATTTTATTCCCACAGATGGCATCTCCTTGTAATATGCTATCTGCACGTCATTCCCGTTTATCTTGGCGACTGTCAGAGCGATCTTTGACGTGCCAAGATCTATCGCCACGATGTTCATTTCTTCCATATATGTAATCTCTTTTATTTACAAACTATCTGTCCGTCGTACTTCAAGCTTACGATGCTGTAATGAGAAGCTCCCTTTTCAGGCACTATATTCCTATAGTACATCTCCATCTTATGGAATTTCTCCTTGATGTTGTCTGGCTGCCCGAAAACGAATATTTCCTGCCCTTTTCTCGGAACCATTGAGAGCTCTCCTCCTTCACTGACGGTTATCTGGACAATCTTGTCCTTCCATAATCTGCTGTCTTCGATGTAGTTGACTACGTTGAGGACCTTCATAAGCCATTCCTTTTCCGAAGGGTCCTCTATCTCTCCCTTGTATCCGCTGTTAGCCTTAAGCGGTATGTCTCCGTCCACTACCTGCACCCTTGATGCATAGTTGCTCTGGAGCGGGAAGAGGAAGCCTTCTGAGTCAGCGTAGAATCCGCCGTCGCTCTTCTGGAATCTCACCACAGGGGTCCTCTGGGTGACAACCACATTCAGTTTCCCGTCACGGGTAGTGTATGCCTGGCTCTTGAAGACTGCGCTTCTGGAGTCGATTATCCTTTCTACCTTGTCGAGGTCAATGCTGTCAAGTACATGTCCGACATATCCTCCGTACTCCTTGTCCAGATATCTTGCGACATCTGCTCTGGTCACGAAGCGGTTGGATATACTGTCCTTGATCACCACAGACAATCCGGTGCATTGCAGTGGCATTCTGCTAGAAACTCCACTGAAATATGCAGCCGTAAGTCCGGCAATCAGGAGCACAGCCGATATGGCGTTGATTATATGCCTTGCTGTCTTTGACATAGCATTTCAGTAATAGGTCCTATATATCTGTCTATATTTCCTGCTCCGAAGGTGATCAGAGTATCCACCGGTTCATTCTGCAGGTAGTCCATAAGTTCTTCTTTCTTCATCATCACCTTCTCAGGTGCAGTCACGTTCTTGAATATTATTTCTGATGTGACTCCCGGTATGGGCTCTTCCCTTGCCGGATATATGTCAAGCAGGATCAGCTTGTCCACCTTGCTCAAGGCTTCAGCGAATTCGTCCGCAAAATCTCTTGTCCTGGTGTAGAGATGAGGCTGGAATATAGCCGTCAGTCTTCTTCCCGGAAATATATCGCGGATAGAGCTTACAGCTGCCGATATTTCCTTTGGATGATGAGCGTAATCATCTATGTATGAGCATTCTGCCGTATTGAGATGGATGTCGAAACGTCTCTTGACTCCACGGAAGGATGCAAGTGCATCCCTTACCTTCTCAGGTGCAAGTCCGTATGTCAGAGCTATAGCAGAGGCCGCTACTGCATTCTCGACATTGATCCATCCCGGTATTCCTACCTTGCAATCCCTGATGATGCCGCCGGGCCAATTCAGATTGAAGGTGAAGTATCCGCATTCATCAGTCCTGATCGAATCCGCGTAGAAGTCAGCCTCGGAATTGTCGTATGAGTACCTGAGTATCTTGGCCTGAGTATCATCCGTGCTTATCGGCAGACCAAGCCTGGTTATCACTGTACCGCTGACCTGTGATGCGAATGCCTTGAAGGCTTCGTGCATATTGCTTATGTCCGAATATATGTCGAGATGGTCAGCATCCATAGATGTTATAACAGCGATCTCTGGGAAAAGCTGCAGGAAAGAACGGTCAAATTCATCCGCTTCCGCCACTATGGTGGTGTTGGGACTTACGAGGAGATTGGTATTGTGGTTCTTGGATATTCCTCCGAGGAATGCCGAGCAACCTTCTCCGCTGTCCTGGAATATATGTGCCAGCAATGTGCTTGTAGTGGTCTTGCCGTGTGTTCCTGCCACTGCAAGGCATCTCTGTCCCTGAGCTATCTCACCGAGCATCCTCGAGCGCTTGATCACCCTGTATCCGTGCTCCTGCACATATACAAGCTCTCCCATGTCCTTCGGAATCGCAGGGGTATATACAACGAGTGTGTGTTCCACGTCCTTGGGGATGAATTCGGTATTATCCTCATAATGCACCTCTATTCCTTCTGCTTCAAGTGCAAGGGTGAGCTCCGACGGTGTCTTGTCATATCCGGTCACCTTCAGTCCCTTGAAATTGTAATAGCGTGCTATCGCACTCATTCCGATGCCGCCGATTCCTATGAAATATATGTTGCTGTACATTATCCGATTATTTTGTAAACTTCATCTGCAATTGTCTGTGCTGCATCTCTCTTGGCCAGAGCTGCAACGTTCCTCTCAATAAGAGCTATCCTTTCAGTATCTTCTATCAGTCTGCAGGCTGTTTCCATAAGTTTTTCCCCTGCCTCGCTGTCCTTTACGATCATTCCGGCATCTTTTCTCACCAATGCCATCGCATTATGGGTCTGATGGTCTTCGGTCACATTTGGAGAAGGGACGAAGATCGCAGCCTTATGTGCCGCGCAGAGCTCTGAAATCGAGCTTGCACCTGATCTCGAGATGACGATGTCGGCTGCAGCGTATGCAAGATCCATCCTCTTTATGAAGTCGAAATGCTGTATGTTTTTCAGATGACCTCCTCCAAGTCCCTGCTCCTGAGCGTTTTTCATGAATTCGTCAGTAGAAGGCTTGTAGTATTTTCCGCACTGCCAGAGGATCTCTAGTCCGTCTCCTCCGGGACATCCGTCGCTGATCCATTTCTTCATCGCATTGTTCAGGGTTGCGCTGCCGAGGCTTCCTCCGACAATGAAGATGTGCTTCTTCTGTGGATCCAGCCCATAGAAGGCCATAGCTTCTTCCTTCATCTGTGCGGTTGCAGGGACTATCTCCTTCCTGATAGGGTTGCCTGTGAGGACGATCCTGTCTGCAGGGAAGAATCTTTCCATTCCTTCGTAGGCCGTACAGATGGTTTCAGCCTTCTTTCCAAGGATCTTGTTGGTGAGGCCGGCGAAGCCGTTCTGCTCCTGTATCAAGGTCGGGATACCGAGGCGTCCTGCTGCCCAGAGTAAGGGAGCGCTGGCATATCCGCCTACGCCGATGGCTATATCTGGCCTGAATTCCTTGAGCACCTTCCTGGCCATCCTTACACTTTTGATGACCTTGAATGGGAGCGCAAGGTTGGAGAGAGCCAGCTTCCTCTGAAGTCCTGCAACTGGCAGACCGATGATCTCATATCCTGCTGCAGGCACTCTTTCCATTTCCATTCTTCCCTCAGCTCCTACAAAGAGTATCTCCGTCTCAGGATTCAGCTCCTTGAGCTTGTTCGCGATGGAGAGGGCCGGGAAGATATGTCCTCCTGTGCCTCCTCCTGATATTATTGCCTTTATCTTTCTGTATCCCATAATCTTCTGTCTCTATTGCTCCTGTTCGTCCTCTATCTGCTCCAGGATGCTGATCCTTGCCTGGATGTCGTCGGTGTATTTAAGCTGTGCTTCCTCCACATTCTTCATCTTCTTGTTGGCCATCCTGCTCACCGACAATATAATGCCGAATGCAAGGCAGGAGGTGAGGAAGGCACTGGCTCCGTCACTCAGAAGTGGAAGCGTCTGTCCTGTCATCGGTATCAGTCCCGAATTGACGAGAATATGCAGGAAGGCCTGTCCGGTAATCATGAAGGCCAGTCCTCCGATGGCGATCTTCGCAAATTCGTTGTTGCACATCCTGACTATCATCGAGCTTCTTGCCAGCAGGCTCAGGTACAGGATTATTATGAATATGCCTCCCAGAAGCCCGTATTCTTCGATCAGGAAGCTGTACATATAGTCGGAATATATGTGGGTCACCGAATATTTCTGAGTACTGTTGCCGATGCCCTTGCCTATGAGCTTTCCTTCGTGCACTGCGACCTTTGCGCCGTAAGGCTGTCTGATCGAGTCAAGTGCAGTGTAGAAATCAGCACTTCCGATCCTGTATTTTTCAAGTATCTCCGTGTCGTAATTTGCGCCCATTCGGCTTTCGAAGGTCGCTATACGGCTCATCATCTTTCCGTCCGATATCTTGTATATCGCGAATGAAGCCGCTCCGATGATGATCATTGCGGCACCTGCAGCAAAGATTTCCTTGATAGGGATTCCTCCTATGAGCATTGTGCCTATGAGGATGAGTGCAATGAAGATTGCGCTGGAGTTACTTCCAGGCATCACCAGGGCGCAGGTCAGGAGCGACGGTCCGTAAATGTACAGAGCTCTCTTGGCTAGAGGTTTCCTGAAGAATTCCAATCCCTTCTTCTCCGCAAGTCTGTTCGCGAGTCCGAATGTCGGGCTTTCCGTTCCCTGCTCCATTGCTTCGCTGTCCACCTTCAGTGCATGAAATGCCCAGGCGAGATACATCACCATGGTCACTTTCACGATTTCGAAGACGTGAATCTGAAGGCCGTATATCTCAAGGGTTCGCCAGGCTCCGTTTCTGTATGCCGCCTTCAGCGGACCTATGTCAAGATGGCCGTGTCCGTCGAGAATCAGCAGAAGTGCCATCGAGATGATGAATCCGAACTGAGAGAAGAATCTATAGATTCCGATTTTAGTCACCAACTTATATAGAATGAAGATCACTGCAAGTCCGGCAATGGCTACCTTCCCGTGACTCTTCATAATCTCGATCCTGCTTTCCTCGGAGAGGAGGGGAGTTGATGAGAAAATGGCCAGTACGGATATAAGAATGAGAAGGAGAACGATGATCCAGATCACCTTGTCTCCTTCGATGCTGTCGATGATGCGCCAGAGCCCTGTCTTCCCGGTCTCCGCTTCCTTATAGTCTTTGTCTGACATATTCTAAAGGTTTCTTACGGCTTCCTTGAACTGTCTGCCTCGGTCTTCATAATTCTTGAAAAGGTCGAAGCTTGCACAGCAAGGCGAGAGGAGAACCACGTCTCCTGAAATTGCAATTCTGCTTGCAAGCTGCACAGCGTCCTTCGCTGATGTGACATCGTGGATCTCAGGCACTATGCCTTCGAACGCCTCGTGGAACTTTGCGTTATCCAGTCCCATACATATCATTGCCCTGCACTTGTCCTTTGCAAGAGGAATCAGACTGGTGTAATCATTGCCCTTATCCGTTCCGCCTACGATCCATACTACAGGTCTTGTCTGACACTCGAGTGCGTACCAGGCAGCATCTACGTTGGTCGCCTTGGAATCGTTGATGTACAGTACATCCTTGATGCTCAGCACTTTTTCAAGACGGTGCTCCACTGCCTGGAATGTTGCCAGACCGTTGCGGATCACGTCGTTGTCAATGTCCATAGCCTTTGCTGCGATGGCTGCTGCCATAGAGTTGTATACATTGTGCTTTCCGCCGAGCGCCAGCTCCTGGAGGTACATATCGCATTCTTCCTCCTTGTAACGGACGATCATCTTGTCCTCTTTCAGGAAAGCTCCCTGAGCCACTTCCTCCTGCTGTGAGAAAGGAAGCTTCTGAGCCTTCATCACGATCTGGTCGAGATGTCTGATGGTGATCTCGTCGTCAGAGCAGAAAATGAAGCAGTCGTCGCTCGACATATTGCGTGTGATGCGGAATTTCGACTTGACATAGTTCTCCATCTTGTAGTCGTACCTGTCCAGATGGTCCGGCGTGATGTTGGTGATGATCGCTATGTCTGCCTTGAAATCATATACATTGTCCAGCTGGAAGCTGCTGAGCTCCAGTACATATATGTCGTGCTGCTCTGTCGCTACCTGATAAGCGTAGCTCTTTCCGATGTTTCCGCCCAGTCCTACGTTCAGACCTGCCTGCTGGAGCAGATGATAGATGAGCGAAGTAGTGGTAGTCTTTCCGTTACTTCCTGTGATGCATACCTTCTTGGCTGTATCATAGCGTCCCGCGAATTCGATTTCGGAGATGATGCCGATACCGCTCTCGGCAATCTTCTTCACCATCGGTGCCTTCGGAGGTATTCCCGGGCTCTTCACCACCTCGTCTGCGTTGAGGATGAGGTCTTCCGTATGCCTGCCCTGCTCGTACGGTATCTCCCACTCGTCGAGCACAGCTGTATATTTCTCCGGAATCTGACCCATGTCGGAGAGAAATACATCATAACCTTTAACCTTTGCGAGTACTGCGGAACCTACTCCGCTTTCGCCTCCACCAAGAACTACTAATCTGGACATATCTTAGAGTTTGTTTATCTTATCTTCAATAATGCTATTGTTATTACGGCGAGGATCATTCCTGTGATCCAGAACCTTGTCACTATCTTCGCTTCAGGCAGTGCCTTCTTAGGCCACTGGATGAGAGCAGGAACTCCTTCCTTCTGATAATGGTGATGCAGGGGAGCCATTCTGAATATTCTTCTACCTTCCCCGTATTTCCTTTTCGTATATTTGAACCAGAATCTCTGCATCAGTACTGACAGGCTTTCGACGAAGAATATTCCGCAGAGGATAGGGAGGAGGAGCTCCTTCCTGATGAGGACTGCGCAGACTCCGATGATTCCTCCGAGCATCAGGCTTCCCGTATCTCCCATAAACACCTGTGCAGGGAATGAATTGTACCAAAGGAATCCGATGAGGGCACCTGTGAATGCTGACATGAATACAGCGATTTCACCACTTCCCGGTATGTACATTATGTTGAGGTATTCCGCATTCAGGATGTTGCCGGAAAGCCATGCGAATATACCGAGGACGACTCCTACTATCGCTGAAGAACCGGTCGCAAGACCATCCATTCCGTCAGTAAGGTTGACTCCGTTCGAGCAGGCTGTAATGACTATGATGATCATCAGCATGTATATCGCCCACTTGCAGTACCAGCCGAATTTGCCTTTGAAAGGTGAAAGCCACTTGTAGTCGAATTCGTGGTCCTTTATGAACGGTATTGTGGTCTTTGTGCTCTTTATCACATCGTGGTTTTCAACCGCTCCAGCAATTCCTTCTGCAGAATCTATAGCAGTACTGTCGCTTATCGCCTCGATGGCGATGCTGTCTTCAAGATTGATCTTCTCTCTTACTACGATGTCGTCGCTGAAGCATACTGCGAGTGCGATCGTAAGTCCGAGGACTCCCTGTGCGATCAGCTTGCCCTTTTCGCTCATACCCTCCTTGTTCTTCTTGAATACCTTGATATAATCATCGGCGAATCCTATGAGGAAGAACCATACTGTGCTGATTATCAACAGAATGTTGTATATATTGGTAAGGTCTGCGAACAGAAGCACAGGCACGATGATCGCAAGGAATATGATGATTCCTCCCATGGTAGGGGTGCCTTTCTTCTGCATCTGTCCCTCAAGTCCGAGATCGCGGATCTCCTCTCCGATCTGCTTCTTCTGGATCCATCTGATGATTCTCTTACCTGCAAATATCGAGATCAGAAGAGCTACAGTGAAGGAGATGATCGCCCTGAATGACAGGTAGCCGAAAAGCCCCTGGCCCGGGAGATCTATCCCTATCTGCTTGAGGTATTCTGTAAGGTGATATATCATATTCTATAAGCTTTCAAAAATTCCGTTTACTATTTCTTTTTCGTCAAAATGTTTCTTTTCTGTGCCGATTATCTGGTAGGTCTCGTGTCCCTTTCCTGCCAGAAGTATCGTTGCTCCCTGTCCGGCTATCATCACCGCCGTGCGGATAGCTTCTTCGCGGTCCTCTATGAACAGTGACTTTGCCCTTCCTGCAGTGTCCATTCCCGCCTTGATGTCCGCCATAATGTCGGCAGTCTTTTCCGTGCGGCTGTTGTCCGAAGTGACGATTATCCTGTCCGCAAGCTTCTGTGCGATGGCTGCCATTTCCGGTCTCTTGGTCTTGTCCCTGTCTCCGCCGCATCCGAACAGACAGATGAGTTCGCGGTCAGGAGCTATGGAACGGAGTGTTCCAAGCACGTTTTCGAGTGCGTCAGGAGTGTGCGCGTAGTCGATGATGACAGAAATGTCGCGGGGACCTCTGATGTTCTCCAGTCTTCCCGGAGCCGGTCTGAGGCTGCTCAGTGCCACCAGAGCCTCCTGCGTATCAGCTCCGAGTGTGATTGCCGTTGTGTATATTGCAAGCAGGTTATATGCATTGTGCATTCCGATGAGGCAGCTCCAAGTCTCTCGTTCGTCGATCCTCAGGAGCATTCCATCGTAACTCTGCTCTATTATGCGACATCTGTGGTCGGCAAGCTTCCTGCAGGAATATGTCACCACCTTTGCTTTTGTATTCTGTACCATCACCATACCGTTGCGGTCATCGATGTTGGTGATTGCGTATGCCTGTGATCCCAGATTGTCGAAGAACAACTTCTTGCATCTGAGATACTCTGCAAATGTCTTGTGGTAGTCAAGGTGATCGTGAGTGAGATTCGAGAATATTCCAACCTTGAACTCCAGACCTGCAACTCTTTCCTGCTCAACTCCGATCGAACTCACCTCCATGAAGCAGAAGCCGCATCCGGCCTGTACCATCTCATTAAGCAGCGAGTTGATCGTCAGCGGGTCGGATGTCGTGTTGACAGCCTCTGTGCTCTTCTCTCCTACATAGTTCGCTATGGTAGAAAGCATTCCGCAGCTGTATCCCATCGATGTGAACATCCTGTGGAGGAGGGTGACTGTCGTTGTCTTTCCGTTTGTGCCGGTTATTCCGACCAATGTGAGCTTGCGTGACGGATTGTCGTAGAAGTTGGCTGCCATTATTGCCAACGCGTATCTTGCAGACTCCGCCTTGATCATCACGATGTCATCCTTTCCGGATGCTTCTACCTGTCTTTCAGCACTTTCCTGATCTTCGTACACTACTGCAACCGCACCTTTGCCTAAAGCGGCGGAAATATAATCGTGTCCGTCGCTTGCAAATCCTTTTACAGCCACGAAAAGCGATCCGTGGATTACCTTCCTCGAATCGCAGCAGATGGCGCTTATCTCTATTCCTCCGTTTCCTGAGGTTATGACGCAGCCGCTGTCCTGTATTATACTGTCAAGCTTCATTGCAACTTTATAGTGATCGTTTCTCCTTTCTTCAGATTGCTTCCTGGTGCCGGATGCTGGCTTGTGACGTGGCCCGTGCCGTTGTGGCTGCATCTGTAACCGTTATTTTCTATTGCGTATAGCGCATCACGAAGTCCCAAGCCACTGAGATCCGGTACAGGACTGTCAGGCGAGCTGGATGTGCTTATATGGTCTGCCAGCATCTGAGGTACTTCTCCTCTCTTCTTCAATCCCTTGCCCCACTCGCTTCCGTATGCCCAGAGCTGATCCGCGATTTCCTTGAATGTCATGGCCGGGATGCTTCCTCCATATACATTGTGGCTGATCAATCCTGTATATACTACGACAATCGCAGTGTATTGAGGCTCGTCGGCCGGGAAGAATCCCACGAATGTAGCCTGATGCTTCTTTCGACCCTCGCTATCAACGTATGGATCCCTGCTTCCGCCTCTCTCACTTGGTTCGAGGTGCATCCTGGATGTTCCTGTCTTGCCGGCAACAACGCATCTGCTGTCCTTCAGCCTGCTTCCGGTACCTTCAAACGTCACCATCCTCAATGCTCTGGTCAGGGTGTCGGCAGTAGCCTTCGAGCAGATGGCTCCATTGAGGATTGCCGGCTTGAATTTCTTCTCTGTCTCACCGTTATGTTCGATGCTTTCCACAACATAAGGCTTCATCATCTTGCCGTCATTAGCGATGGCATTGTAGAATGTAGCGACCTGCAGCGGGGTGACCCTTGCCGAATATCCGATAGCTACATTTGCAAGGTCGTATGTTGTCCAGCCTTTCTCCGATGGATCCGGGATTCTCGGTTTAGCGCTTCCTTTCTCTGTAAGGTCAAACTCGTATGCCTCACCGAAATTATATGAGTGAAGCCTGTCTATGAATCTCTCCGGATTTTCACCATAATGATCCTTGACAAGCCTTCTGAACACATAGTTTGACGATATCTTGAATCCATCCACCACCGAGATCATGTCAGTCGATTTTTTTCGCTCATGACTGATGATGTACTCGTCTGCCTTGAACTTCGGCATATCCGCCATGTAGCCGTGGTTTGTTGGTATCCTGTCCTCAAGTCTTGCGCATCCGTCCTCGATGAGCGTCGCCAATGTCACGGCCTTGAATACCGATCCCGGCTCCGCAGGTCTTCCTGCTGCCAGATTGAACACCTCCCTGAACTCACCCTTCTTGTCTCTCTGCAGATTGACCATTGCGCGGATGGCTCCAGTCTTTACATCCATCACTACTGCACATCCGGCAACGATATCTTCCTGGCTGGCCATATTGTTGCGCAGGGCTCTGTCGGCGATATCCTGTATATTGATGTCCAGTGTCGTCCTGATGTCATATCCGTGCTCTACTGCTACGATGCTGCTGTCGACATCCTTTATCATTACCTTCCTGTCGGTGATCTTCTTCCATTCCTCTCCCTTCTTTCCATGGAGGAAATAGTCGTACTTGCCTTCGATGCCGATGTGGTTGGAGAGGCTGTCGTTATTGTGCTTTACATAGCCGATGACTCTTCTTGCAAGGCCGTCATACGGATATTGTCTGGTCTCCACCTTTTCCACGATAAGTCCTCCCTTATGCTGCTTCTCGCTGAAGAGGGGAAGCTTCTTCAGCTCGTTGAGGGTGTCGTGGTCAATGTTCTTTGCTATCGAGACATACCTGCGCTTGTTCTTCCTTCCGTTGAAAATGAGGGAACTGTAGTATGACTCGTCCTTACCTTCTTCCTTCAGAACACCAGGGAGCTTGCTTGCCAGCTCCTCCGCCTTCTTCACCCACTTGTCCTCGTCGCTTCTGCCGTTCTTGCGGTCGGCATCGTGAGCCTCCTTGAGTACATAGCAGTCCATATAGATATTGTACATAAGGGTGGACATCGCCAGAAGGTTGCCGTTATGATCAAGGATGGCTCCTCTGTCCGGCTCGATATCCTGTTTTCTCTTTGTGGGCTGAAAGAAGCTTAGATATTCAGGATCCGGCTCCCAGAAATACTGGGTTATTATGATGTTGATGACAGCGGCAATGCCCAGAAGCAGGAACACGACGTGAAAAGCGCTCAGCACATTGCTGGCCCTTCTTCTTTCTATGTCTGCCTTGTTCATCATCTTTTTCTTATCTTAAAATAACTGCCGGCTTTTCAGGTGCCTTTACTTTCGAATCTTTTTCGATCAGCATTGCCTCTATCGTGCTGATCCTGTCTAATCCTACATATTCACAGGTCTTCTGCGCGTGGTGGATCTTCAATGTCTCGAGCTCCTTCTTGTTGGCTTCCACCAGAGTCATAGTCTGTTCTGCCTTATAGCTCATCCAGATGCTTATCCATCCCAGGATGAAGATGTACAGGATATATGGGAAAAGCCTGTGGACGCCCATCACCAGTAATATGTCTCCGCTGATTATGGATTTCAGGATCTTTATCGCTGATATATTCTCCTTCATCCTTATTCCTCCTTTTCCGCTATCCTGAGCTTTGCGCTTCTTGCTCTCGTGTTGGCCGCTATCTCACTTCCCTGAGGGAGTATCGGCTTGCGGTTGACCGCCTTGAGTGGTGCTTTCGCATTTCCGTAAAAATCCTTCTCTACATTACCCTCGATATTTCCGGCCTTGATGAAGTTCTTGACCATTCTGTCCTCAAGTGAATGGTAGGTTATTATCACCATCTTTCCGCCCGGCTTGAGTGATTTTGCCGCTCCGCTGAGGAATTTTTCAAGCGACTTCATCTCCTGGTTCACCTCGATCCTCAGAGCCTGATATACCTTTGCGAGGAATTTATGCTCGGCAAATTTCGGCAGCGCGCTCTCTATAGCCTTGCCCAGGTCGGTGGTTGTCTGTATCGTCGAAATTTCGCGCGACTTGCAGATCAGTTGTGCTATCCTGCGGCTGTTGTCCACTTCACCATAGAGTCTCAGTATCCTTTCGAGATCCTCCTGTGCATAGCTGTTCACAATATCTGCCGCATTCAGGGATGCCTCCTGGTTCATCCTCATGTCGAGAGGGGCCTCATATCTGAATGAGAATCCTCTTTCCGCCGTGTCGAACTGGTGAGATGATACTCCAAGATCGGCGAGCACTCCGTCGATTCCTCCGGCGTAGCCCTGGTGGATGATATGATTGTGTATCCAACGGAAGTCGCTTCTGATCAACGTGAGACGGCTGTCGTCCGGTCTGTTGGCGATCGCGTCGCTGTCACGGTCAAAGGCGATGACGCGCCCCTCGGGAGAAAGTCTCCTGAGAATCTCCGAGGTGTGTCCTCCTCCGCCGAAGGTGGCGTCCGCATAAATTCCTGATGCTGAGCCGATCAAAGCTGAAACGCTTTCATCAAGCAATACTGAAGTGTGATATTCTGACATCGTCCGGCCCTCCTCTTAAAGATCAGAAAGCATATTGGCGATGGATGTGAACTCTTCGTTTGAGATTATTCCGGACTCAAAGTTCTCTTTGGCCCAGATTTCAATCTTATGGTCGTTGCCCGAGAAAGTGACTTCCTTGGTAACACCGATCAGTTCCAAGAGTTTCTTTGGTATGGAGATACGTCCGAGCTTGGCGTCGGGCTCCACGATTGCACAATTGTGCATATATGCTCTCCAGAATTTTGCATGTTTCTCGTTGAAAGTGATGTTGAGCTTGGACCTTACGAGCTCGGACTGGTGCTCCCATTCTGCAAATGTGTACATCTCAAGGCACATCTCGAATACATCCTTCCTTACAACGAACCTCATATCTCCATCGGCAGGCATAATGCTCTTGAAGGCGGCAGGGAAAATCACTCTTCCCTTGTCGTCAACCTTTACATTGTATTCGCCGATGAATTTTATCATAGTCTTTCAAATGCTAATCGATGCAAAAGTAAGAATAATTTTCCACTTTCTTACATTTTCTTCCAAATTTTTCCACACATTTTTCAACATCCCTTCTACAGGGGCGTTAAACGTCGTTCGGGCAGTCTCCCGGAAGAGACTG
>JAEIGA010004801.1_pt1 | contig 20830 bp, 25 predicted proteins | sample 9270691 | NCBI WGS metagenome assembly JAEIGA01 (sample SAMN17057246, study PRJNA624740) | gut metagenome | biome: biome; isolation source: fecal sample | host: Bos grunniens | place: China: Xizang | collected 2019 | reverse complement strand
TTGTGACGATAACTTGAAAGTAATTGCCATCAATGAAGAACTGAATGATTTTTATTTAAAAAAAGTGCTATGTCATGAATTGACTCATGCCGCTATGTATAGTTACAATATTGATTTAGATTACACTCAAGAAGAGATGGTTGCAGACCTAATGGCCACATACGGCCAGGAAATCATTTGTAAAGCGAATAATGTTTTTAAGCGAATTAGTTAAATAAAAATAAGGGAAGGATGTTTTAATTAACATCCTTCCCTTTATTTTTTTTTAATTAGATTTAATTGGTAAAGCACGAGTTTTATCATAGAACTCTTCTGCTTGTCCATTGCCGCCCAGACCATGATACATTTTATAGAATTCGCTTAATTGCTCAAATTGGTCTTGAGTCATAAAGCCTTGTCTTAAATAGATTTTGCATAATTGGACCAAACGATACCGGTAAGAAGCAATAATTAAATTTAATTTACGCTTTTCTTCTAGATCGACACTTCTAATATAATCACGCAGTTCTTCAATTTCATGAATGACTGGATTTAACTTTTCATCAATAGTATCCTCTAGCTCTTTAGACTCCTTCTCGCTCAATAAGTCACGATAAGTCTTCATCTATTTCCAGGTCCAACGACAAAAAGCTAATGCTCCAGCAGTGATTAAACTCAATAAAATGCTTGCCCAATTAGCTGCAATAAATTCTGCTAACATAAGTATGCATTCCCCTTTCTTATAACCTTCTATAAGAGTTAAAAAGTAAATAAGACCAATTAAAACAAGTCGGCCAGGACTTTAATCCCAGGCCGACTTTTTTTGTCGCACATAATGTGAACCAATGCAAATTGCATCACTTTCATCTTGCGAAACTTTTAAATTATAAGTATCTGCCACATATGCTTGAGCATTTTTCTTCTGCGCAGCTCGGTCTCTACCTTTGATACCCAAGCCAGACTTCCAAGTTTGAGAATGAATTAATTCATGAGGAATTTTGCGTTCGGCGCACAATTCTTCTAAAACACCAAGAACTTCTGCTAAAACTTTGTGAGTAGCAACATTGTTGACTTGTGTTTGCATTTGGATATCTTCAAGCAATACTTTATCAATATTATGAAATTCAATTAAGCTAATTACCTTATTTCTTATCTACACTAATCTATTGGGGATAAAATCATCTGTGGTAGTAAATGTTCCGCTATCAATCAGAGAACCATCTCTAAATACTGCGTACCCTGTAACCCTTGAACTTTGGTCTAATGCTAGAATATTAGCCATTGCCTGTTGAACCAAAACCACCGGTTCTAACCGCGGTAGTTACGTCGTTATTTGTAGTTAAGTAGGGCTTAATGATTCCTTGTCCGATGATGTCACCCTTACGTAATTTAATCGCAAATGGGCTTAAATTAATCAACTGGAAGAAAATTTCACCCTCATTATCTGGATTATTATAGTAGTCAGCATCAATAATGCCAACACCATTAGCAAGAATAATCCAATGCTTCAACGGAGTAGAAGAGCGTACGCTTAATTCCAAATAATAGCCTTTCGGCAAGTGACACTTCATACCAGTAGATACGAGCGTTGGCTTTGCCTTGGACTCTTTAGTGATTGCTGCCATTTCGTCTAAAGTAAGAGGATAAGGCAAATCATAGCGTCTCTTCAGGGAATACATATGGTTCTCGTAAGGATAAATTACAGTATCTTCTGCGACTACAAAATCATAGCCCGCGCTCGCCTCGGTCTTCCGGACGGGCAAAGCCAGTCCCGCATCTGCATATTTAGAAACTGGTTCAAAATAAATTCCATTATCTGGAATATGAATTGTTAGTACTGGTAAATCCATAATTACACCTCATAGCTGACAATAACATCAGCAGTAGGCTCCTTTTCATCAGTGAAAACAATCTTAGCGGTCACCAGCTAGTATTCATCGATAACTTCACCCTTGGCCTTCACCTGCTTGGTCTTATAGCTGAAAGAAGCGAGCGTAAATGCAGGATTCTCTTTCAGCTCCTGGTGCAGTTGCTCAACCTCTTCAACGGTATCAACACGATAAGTATGTACATCATTTAATAAAATTTTCATTTTAATTTACCTCAATATTTAATGGATTTCCACAATGATAATGTAGATTATAATTAGTTTGAATATTAGATACAACTGGATTTAAATAAGTTTCATTTCCATATAAATGAACATTAGAAATATTTCTTTCTTTACATAAAGAAGCAATCGCTTCAGCAACCGAGTCGGAAGTAGTATAGATGACAGTATGAGAACCATCATCTTCAACAATACGGATTGCCTGATTATAGGCAAACATGTCTAAAGAACAATAAATTACTGGCATGCTTCGACACCTCTATCATAAGGGAAGAAATACATCGCATGAGTCTCGCCATAAGGATTAGTAATCCAAATCTCAATAGCACCATCTACTGGCTCGATAGACTTAATAGTACCAACATTCTTAACGCATTCAACAACTAAATCATCAATAGAAATTAATGTATCAGTATCAATATAATGCATTACAGTATGTGCATCTGTGGGTCTTAGAGTTCTTTGACATAATGTGAAATAACCAATATCCTTACAGAGTAGCATATAAAAACTATTGCGAGTTTCTTCACAGAAATCAAAAATTAAAGTTTTCTTCTCTTCAATGGTTTCTTCGTTTAGCTCAGGAAGTTGACCGATAATTTGCTTATTCATATCATATGCTGTCATAGTAATTTCATTTTTAGCATCTGCTTTAATCTCAGCCCATTCAGTTCCAGTCCACATCATTAATTCTGCAGGTTCATCGTTATCTTGAATTAAATATACTTGGCCTGCATCTGGAGTGGCCTCGGCAAATTGAGCTCGAGTACAACGAATAATATTCATTTAAACATCTCCTTTCTTTTCGTCCATTATAGCATAATTTTCTTTATTTGTCAAATCAATTATACTTTGATTGGAGCTACCTCGCATAGGTAAAGTGATGTCTCTTAATTCTTCTATATACGGACCATCGATTAAGTAATCTGTTAATTCTAAAACTTGCTGAAGACGCAGTTTATCTCTACTGCTTTTCAGCAAATCTTCATAATAGTATCCTGTCCACACATAGACTGGTGTATCAGGTAAACGCTTCTTAACTTCAGAAATAACCATTAATGTTAAGAAGATATTTTCTTCGCATAAGGGTTCGCCGCCCATGACTGCTAATGAACGATTAAGCCCATTAGCAGTCAAAGCATCAACAATTTCATAGAGGGTTTCCATTGTGAATTCTTTACCGCCTTCAAAATTCCAAGTGTCAGCATTGTGGCACCCCCGACAGCGGTGAGGACAGCCTTGAACAAAGAATGACACGGAGACGCCAGGAGCGGCACACATATCATTTTTAATTAAGCCTGCATATCTCATAAAAAACCTCCTAATTACTTACGCTATCCATTATGCTTCACACGATGAATAACTTCATCTTGCTTTCCTAAATTAAAAGCTGTTTTATAGTTTCCAGTTAAATAACCGGTTACTCTTCTTAATTGTTGAATATCAGAGCTTCCGCACTCGGGACAATGGTCATTAAATTCGTCACAGTATCCGCAAGTCAGACAAGTGTCATTTGGAACATTAACTGCAAAATAAGGTATATCGTGATCCATCGCATAATTAACAAGTATTTCAAGTGCGGGAAGGTTATTTTTAATACCGCTTTCTAATTCAACATAAGTAATGCATCCTGCAGAAGAATAACCAGTTAATTGAGATTCAATATCAATCTTATCAAATGGGCTCATTTCTTTCCACACAGGAACGTGCATAGAGTTAGTAAAGAACTCTTTATCAGATACATCTTGAATAACGCCATACTTATCACGGAACTTTTTCAATGCGGTATGACATAGATTCTCTGCAGGAGTGAAGTAAACACCAAAATTTAATTTATATTCTGCCTTAAATTTAGCGCAACAATCTTTAAACAGTTGCTCAATTCTTTTGGCTAACTCCATACCTTGAGGCTGAGTGTGATCACAACCAATTAAAATTTGTAAGGCTTCTGCCAGACCTAGCTAACCAATTGCCAAAGTGCCGTGCTTTAATGCAGAACGGATACCTTCTTCTGGGACATAGCCAGCCATTAATCCGTTCTCATACATGAACTTGGCAGATGCAGGAGATTGAGAACAAATCCACTCAAAGCGTTCAATTAGCATATCTTTGGCTTCATGGATTTTATCTTCTAGGCGACGCATAAAGATTTCAACAGCTTCGCAGTCTAGAGGAGAAGCGTGATCTGTAATCCAAATGGCGTCCTCAATAGACTCCATAGCCAAAGTAGGTAGAATAATTGTTACTGGACAAATATTGCCGCGACCGTCTTTGAGTTGACCAAAGCCGTTGACATCCCATCCATTCGCGGTACGGCAGCCCATAGTTGAGAAATAAGTTCTAGGGTCGTTAATGTCATATCCGTCGTTACCAGACCAATCGACATTAGCATAATTAGGATATAATCTTTTGGCAGTTGATTCGAGAGCCAAACAGAATAAATCATAGTTCGGAGTACCAGGCTCCTTATTTACGCCTTTCATTACTTGGAAAATTCCGCATGGGAAAATAGAAGTCTTATGTAGAGAACCAATACCCTTTAAAGAACCTTCTAACAGACAGCGAGTTACCAATCTACCTTCGGGCAGTGTGCAAGTGCCATAATTAATAGATGTAAAAGGTAGCTGATTGCCGGAACGGCTTTGTAGCGTGTTTAGGTTATGATACATGGCCTCAACAGCCTGCATAGTTTCCTTCTCGGTCATTTCCATTGCATAAGCCCAAGCTTCTGGATGTAATTCAGCGAACTCACTGCAATCGAAATGCAGTAGACCGTCTTTGCTCGTAGTTTCTAGCCACTTGGTGAAACGGTCCAACTTATATTCACTCTTATTCTCGCAATAGCGCATACCGTCCTTCATATGCTTAGTAAAGCTCTTCCGCACATAAGGAACCATAGTCCAGTCAATATGTGTCGCAGAAACGCCACCGAACTATTGTAAGCTTTGCAATTGAAAAATCACAGCAACTAATTGGAAAGCGGTATTGATAGAATTTGCGGGACGAATATCTGCCTGGCGAGTATTGAAGCCTTTAGCCAACAAATCATCAAAAGGAATAGATAAACAGTTATGAGAGCCAACAGCATAGGCATCCAGGTCGTGAATATAGATTTCATTGTTCTCGTGATTTTTACGAGCCATGTCAGACACCAAGAAATCTAGTGCGTATCTCTTGGTAACCACGCTAGAAGCTTCGCCAATACGGCCACCGAAAGAAGCTTCATCCACGTTGGCGTTTTGATTCTGCACATTAGTTGCATTTAGCTTTTCACCAATAGCTTTAATGAAATCATCACTGTAAGAGCGAGCAACTTCCTTCTTATAGCGGTAGCGGATATATGCGCGAGCTACATCGCGGCGCTCAGAGCGCATCAAATAATCTTCAACCCAGTCCTGAATAGTTTCAACAGAAATATCAATAGGGCTCTTTAGGGTTGTTAAAGCAATATCATGAGCAATATCTTCGGAGGTATCGGTTTCATACAACTTACCATCAACTTCTAAAAATGCTTTATTAATCGCATTGATAATCTTTTGCTCATCAAATGGAACTTTAGTTCCATCTCTTTTAATAATCATCATTTTTTCCTCCTTCTAAAAACTAAATATGGTATTTGAGTATGAGTCGTATACTATATTTGGTTTTTAGGATAGATAAATTAACTTAATTAGTCCTGCGGAACGTCAGACCAGTCAATGTGATTAATCATGTAGGTCAGCTCTTGCGTCAATTGCCAGATACTAAAATGACCGTCATTATCAAGAATATGGGCAAATTCAATCTCTAGCAAATTCTCGGGAGAGAAATCAATTTCATCGGCTCCATAGCGGCGGATAATCTCTTTGACATCAGGGTCAGTCTCCCGGTTCAGTTGCCGCAGCAAACGAGTTTTATCAGAAGCATATATCAGAAAAGGACAGACTTTCACACCTGGCATACTTGCCAGAATAGACACGCCTTCTGGATTATACACTCCAATATTAATAGCATCTTCTTTAAGCTGCTCGACACTGGTGCCATAACACCAATCTCTAAATACCGTAGCTTCAACCATGCGGCCATCGTTCAATCGTTCGGAAAACTCCTCATGAGTTAAAAAGAAATAATCCTTACCATGCACTTCATTTTCTCTTGGAGGTCTTGTCGTACAACTGACAATCGGATTTAACTCTGGAAGCTCTTTCAATACTTCATGGAGGAGCCGGTCTTTGCCGGCCCCTGCCTTACCACTTAAAGTAATAACTTTATACATCTTCTACTTCTCCTTGATGACGCGTGTTTCTCAAAATCAAGTCTCCATTAGGCTCAATGTCATCAATTTTATACAGCTGATGACCGCCGCTTGAAGCGTACTTTTTAGAAACAAAATTATCTCCATTGCGAACACCCATCACAACAATCATGCCACCACGATTAAACCAAGACTTCTCAACTACGTGCTTCACGCCATCGGCTCCACGTTCAGAAATCTGCTTATCAAACAAAGAGAAGTATTCTTTTCTAAACTTAACTTCAACAACACCATCAGGAGTCAATAGAGTTACAGTGCTCTTTGTTTTATTCTTCGCGATACAGGTTCCGCAAATCTTATGTAGTTTATAAATGTAAATGGGTTTACCATTCTTTACAAAAGTTCTGTCTACTTCTGGCTCAGTAGGAAGATTATAGAAGTTAACAAAACCGTACTTATCTCGATTAACATGGTCTAACTCATGCTCATGATAATAGAAGCACAACACTTCCATTTCCCAAGCGGAAATAGTACCGGATGCATATTTATCCCAATCTTCCTTGAAAATAGTTGTGTTCAAATCATTTAAGATTTGCTCCTTATTTTCATTCAACCAAGTTCTAAATACATTCATCCAATCTTGGTAAACCTTATCCCAGACTTTAATTTTGATGAACCAAGCTAGATTATCTGTGGTCATTAGCTCGTCATATCCAAGTTCCTGCAAGAAGGCGATAGCTCTCTCATCAAGAGTATACATATCGGGATAAGCACATTTATCAGCTTTAGTAATAGCCTTTAAATAGCGATTAAACTCATACACTCGACGAGCAGTAATCTGCTGTTCAGTCTTTTCTGGTAAAAGATTGTACTTCATCAGACTAGGCATATTCTGCAAAGTCAAACGGCTCTTCTTATCGCAAGTCTCCCAAATATACCAAGCCATAAGAGTCTTTCTATCCATCATGTCGTCAAAAGCTCCGCCTTTAATCAGAGAAACCATTGCCTGCTTAGATGGCTTAACTCTCTGCAAGAAATCTTTAGGAGAGTGATAAGGTCTATTTTTAATAATATCTCGCACCAAATCATCACCGACATTCAACATACCTTTCAAACCAAACAAAATTTGATTATGCTCAACGTCAGGTGCAAAACCAAACTTGGACTTATTAATATTAGCCAAACTTACTTTAATGCCAGCGGCTTGGATATCGCCAATAGCCTTAGCCACTTTACCATAGTCGGTACTTGCGGTTTTGCGGATTTTGCCAGACCGGTCGGGCAAGTCTTGGAATGTTACTCCTTCAGACAAATCTTGACCCTCTGGCGCATAAATATCTACGACTTCTTCTTCACTATTATCTTCCAAGGCGCCACTGTTTACAATCAAACAAGCTGTATTCCAATAAATCGGATTAAAGTTTGTTGCCAAATAAATGGTTTGAATACCAACGAAGGAATAAGGAAGAGAGTGATTCATACTAAACGCGTATCCCAACTGAGGTGCAATTGCATTCTCCCAGAAGTAATTCGCAGTTCTTACATCATCAAAGCGGCTATATACCTGTTCGCGCAACTGAGGGATTTTAGACATCTGCTTTTTAGCGACAACTTTACGGGCGCTATTGGCTTCACCTAATGTGAAATCTGCAATATCCATTAGCATTTCCATCATCTGCTCCTGGATTGCACAACATCCATAATATTTATCACAGTGATTATGCATCTTTGCAATAATATTAGGATGCAGTCCAGCTTGAACCATTTCTTGATGGAATGCATCAATACCTTGTTTCTGAATACGAGCATATCTATCCTGTTGAGACTCTTTATCTCTTTCAGACATTAGTCGCATCATTGCATTTGCTGCCGTCATTTCCATGGGGTCTCTTGGCTTTAGCTTTTTCGCAATTGCCAAGCCAACACCAGTGTTAAACTGGAATACGTCAAGAATATCTCCTGCCGCAAGATGGTCCCAAATACGAGTATCACTTGTATCAATCACTTCAGGATGTAAATATTTGTTATATGTGTTTCTCAATGTGTCTGTTGGAATAACTCCATCTTCTTCAAGCATTTCAAAACACTTAATAATCTTATCTGAAATTTCTGTCACTAGGAAGTCATACTTTGTATCACCCGCAGATTCTGCGTTATGCAGGTCATAACAAGTAATTAAATCTCCATTAGGAGCTTTCATAAAAGATGCTGTTTCAAATGGGTCTTTACCATAAAGGATAACGCCAGATGCGTGAATACCACGCTTATTCACCAGACCGCAAATATAAGTGATAATATCCAATAGGCCAGGATAATTATTTACTTCACGAATAAATGCAGAAACAGGCTTTCTATCTTTTTCTTCATTACCATATACAACATCATTAATGTCCCATAAGAAACCACGCTCTTGAGGAATCAAAGAAGACATATACTGAGCAATATCAACATCAATACCATCGGGACAATCATTGCTGCGATAACCACGACATGCGGTTAATATGGCAGACTTTGTGCCCTCAGTTCCGAAGGTAGCCACCTGAACAAGTCCTAATTCTCCTCGCTCTTTTCGAATTGCTTCAAAGATTGCTGGTCTCTTGGAGGGGGCAAGGTCGATATCAATATCTGGCAACTCGGCTCGTTCTTTGTTAAGAAAACGCCAATATGGCAAGTTCCATCGGATAGGGTCTAGCTGCGTGATACCCAAGAGGTAGTTGGAAAGGAATCCGGTCGCAGAGCCTCGACCTGGGCCAACAGTACTTCCACACTCCCAGAACAAGTCGATGTAGTGCTTGAAGGTATTAAAGTATGCAAATAAGCAGTCATCTAATTTTTCTCCAATATCTTTAATTATATCTGCTTCAATTTCAAGACGAGCTAAATATTCTGCTTTCCAAAGGCCCTTTTCTTTCAAAGCGTTGAAACATTCATTAACCCAATATCTTTCTTGGACCTCTTCGCTCTTTCTTAAAGCACAAAGAGTAGGATAATTAGTATAATCGCTTGCGGGCTGAATTGCGAACTCTTGAGAATAATATGGTACTTTAACCTTTGGAATCATTTGTTTACGTTCTAGACTATACCATTCAATTTTTTCTTGAAGACGCAAAGAGTTTGCAAACATTTGGTCAATAATAAGTTCACTGCTAAAAGATTTTAACAGTAGTTCTTTACACTCTTCTGGGCTCATAAGACGAGCAAATTCATAAAAGTCATCAACTTCTCGTTCACCCTCTTTTGAATTAAGATATGCTTTATGAATAAGTCTATCTTTTTCAGTTAAATAGTGCGCGTCCGTGCCCACTACCATAGGAATATTATATGCATTCGCAATTGCATATAATTTTTGATTGACTTCAATCTGGTCCCATTTAGTAGATGGAGCACATTCAATATAAAAATCATTACCAAAGAGTTCTAAGCAGAACTCAATGAATGAACAAATTTCATTATAAAAATAAGTTGCAGACTTCATATCATTAACTTTTTGAGCTTCCGCCATCAGTAACGCATTAGTAGAAAGCTCTCCGCCCATACAGGCTGTGGTCGCAATTACATGACCTTTATACTTGGTCATAACCTCACGCAGCTCACTTTTTAAAGTTGGTACACGCTCCATGCGTCTATCAACATAAGAATTTTGCCAAGCAATAGAGCTCAATTCTCTTAATGCTCTATGTCCGATAGCATCTTTTGCCATCAGTAAGAAGTGATAATACTTCTGTCCGCTTTCTCTTGTATTAGTTAAATAAATTTCGTTGCCGAGAGCAACAGTAAAATCTGGATGCTCTTTGCGGAAACTCGCCATAAATTTGTTTAACTCCATATGAGCAGATAAACATTCATGGTCTGTAATCGCAATACCGCTTAAACCTAGGTCATAGGCCGTTTGAACCAGAGCCTCCGGTCTGTTAATGCAGTCCAGCAAACGAATATTTGAGTACATAGTATGATTATGAACGCCAAAATAAGTCAAATTATCTTCCTCCCATCTTACATACCTTTATACTATATTATATCATATTAAATATAGATTGTCAAGTACTCGCAGCTTACTTCCGCACGATGACAACTTTATCTGCAGCACGCGTGATAGCGGTATATAGCCAGCGACGATGTTCTTCTGCTTCGAAAGGAAAGCCCTCTTCAAAAACGAGGACCTTATTCCACTCGCTGCCCTGAGCTTTATGACAAGTGATTGCATAAGCGTAAGAGAAGTCAAAGGGTGGAACGCCTTTCTTAGACTTGGCTAACTGGTACGCTTGTCGGTTATCCAATGCTGGCTTACCAGTGGTTAAAGCTTTATAGTCTACTGGAATACCAGTAAAGCTATCGCCATCTTCCAAATCAATGGAAGTAATCATATAAGTAACTGGGTCAGCACAAATCCATGGTGCGAACCGTAAATCTTGCTTGCTATAAGCATCAATAGTTCCGATAGAGCCATTAGTTAAAGCCCAATTGCCTGTTTGAGATAAATAATCCCAATGATTTTTCAGGCTAATAATTTTATCGCCTTCTTGAGGCTCAGGTCCGAATCCCTTCTGCGACCGCACGAAGTTATTAATTTCGTTTCTCTTGTTGTTAGTTGCACAAAGAATCTGGTCGGCCCAGCCATACATGCCAGATACTACCTGGTCCTTTGTGAAGATTTGGACCTGCTCATTCTTGCAAGGGAATTCCGCCAAAGGCTTGCCTTCGCGAATCCACATGGACAGACGAATGATTTCGCTATCCTGAGCTTGCCGCATAATTTCATCAAGGAAGATGTGGGCGTTTTCCAGAATATGATTGTCATCTTCTGGATTAATAGGGGGCAGCTGACCGGGGTCGCCAGTAGCAAGGATGTATACTCCATGAGATACCAGTAAATCCCACATAGGTTTCGGTAACATGGATACTTCATCTACAACGATTACTTTATAAGAGTCTTCCAAAATAGTTTTAGGGATAAACTTATAAGTTCCGTTGGGCATGGGTCTTGCTTTATATAGTAGCTTATGCGCGGTAATTGCATTTGGACAACCCTTCTGTTTGAGAACTGTTGCAGCTTTACCAGTAAAAGCTACATAGCAAACATCTTCTTCTGGGTCAACGCCCAGTGCAGAAATGATAAATTTAATTAGTGTAGATTTGCCGGAGCCTGCATAGCCAGCGATACAAGTCCAGGCCTTGCCCTCCTGGAACCGACGGACCGCAATCTCCAAGCCTTCTTGTTGTTTTGCAGTTAATTCAATGCTCACTTTTTCACCTACTTTTTCTTTATACTTATATTATATCATAAATTATAAGGAAAATCAATTTGTATATCATTTGGTTCGAAAATTTCCCAAAGCCATTTTTGTTTTGGCTTTTCGGTCATTGCGTCCAACACCGGTCCAAGCAGCGCAAATAATTCATCAATTTGGCATTGGATGCTATTAACTCGATTAATTAATGTGTCCACTTCTCCTTGAATACCATCTGTGCGGTCAGAAATTTTATCGGCTAAAATTTCAATATTAGATTTACAGTACGAAATATTAGCTAAAGCTTCATCATATCTTAATACGGGTTGCATCTTTGTTGGCATAAGTATCTCCTTTATAAAGAGCTGTGTAGAGAATTTTTCTACACAGCTTCTATTTCTACAAAATATTCATACGCTATACGGGCATATACTTTACGAGGACTTCGATATTGCTCAGAGCATCTTTCATAGTATGAAGCAAATGCAAAAGCGCAATCTTCCGGAGTTATAGCCTCCATAATTTTTTTCAATTGAGAATTGGTAACTTGTTTTGTAACCCCATCAAGACCATATAGCTCATCATACATAAACTGTAATTGTTGGTCGATAGTTGGAGAGGAGCCGTATTTAGAAGTGATTTCCGTTCGACGAGAACCAATCCATTGAACCATGCCAAGGCCAGAAGACCCCTTTAGAGTCCAATCTAAATCTTGCGTCCAACAGCCTCCGCACTCAGCCATTAAATTTCCCATAACCCCTGCGCATACAATATCATTCCAACCGAATTCATTCTTCATATGAAGCCAAACATAAGTAGCCACAGGATATTCAAAAGCTCTGTAATCCCATAAATATTGTTCTTGCAGCTCTAAAAGATATTCCTGTTCAGGTATTAAAACATTTTCTAAAAACTCCTAGCCTTCTGCGTTATCCCCCTCTAATTGACAAACATAATCAGCACAAGCTAACATGAACGCCGCAGTATATTTTCCTAGTCGAAAGCGCTCTTGAAGCAAATCTTCAATATTATCAAATTTAGTATAGGTGAATTTTTGCATTGAAAAATTAAATCCAGGAGTTTGCGGTTCAGTAGCCGAGTCTGTTGGAGCTTCGGTAGAGATTGTAGGCTCCAAAGTCGGCTCAGTAGTTGGAATTGATGGCGAGACAGTGCATCCGCACAGCAATAAACCAACCAGCAGTAATATAATAAATAATCGTTTCATCAGAAATAATAAAGTGTTTTATCTACGATTTCGTAGTCTTCAATTAGAATTTGTGGATTTACTCTACCGTTCCACTCATTCTTTTGGAAGCGACCAATAATATTTAAAGTAACACAACCCATTTCAGTATAGAGCGCATCAAACTCTTCTTGTGAAGATTTAAATTTAATTAAATTAATTCCATCATCCAAGCTAATTTTTAAAGTAGTGCCTTTTAGTAAGGATAAATTATCTGCGGTAATACGGACGTTCTTAATAAGCACATATGGCTCATCAATACACTGTCCCCAGAGATTATCTAAATCAGCAACGTTAAGAATATCCGCCCCGGTCAAGGTGTGATGGTCGTACTCAAAATCTACATAATACTTGGGAGTAAAATCAAAATCAGCTAAAACTGTATTAGCATATCTGATAAATGCGCCCAGGTCATGGTCCAAAATACCGACACCAAAAGCGCTTTCGTGTCCTTCTGCGTATTCGCAGTAACAGCTCTCTTCTAGAAATGCTCTGAAATTATTAAAACTACTTTGGTTATAATTACGACCAGAGCCCTCCCAAATGATTTCACCTGCTGCAGTAGTACTCTCATTTAGAATAAGTGTAGGACGCTGATATTCATTAGCAATTTTAGTGGCCACTAAACCAGTTAAATTTCTATCTACATACTGGTCTTTACGTAGAGTTACTACAATAATTTTATTTTGCAATAAGTTCTGTTCTTTAATCATTGCATCAATAATTTCCATTGTTGTATCTCTTGATTTACCCTATTTATTTTTAATATTTGCGCAATTGCGGCAAGCTTGTTCTACACGAGTCTCAAGTTGCCCCTTGCATCCTCTCTTGGTTGAGGGAATCATTTCATAAGCCTTAAAATCCAGCATAGACTCAAATAGCACCAGCTTATCATTCTGTGTACCACAACGAGTTACAGCATTAATATATGGTGCAATATAGAATGCTACACCAAAAGGAGTAATATTTTCGCCTAAAGAAAAAGCATTCTTAATAGTCATTCCTCTGAAGTATGGATTACGAATTTGATTAATGCCCATAGTAATCAAGTGACGAGTTTCGAAATCTCTTAAATCCATCATATCCGCAATTAATCCAAGAGCAACTAAATCGAGATATTCATCAGCATAAGTGACATTTAGCAACTGGTCAATATAAGAACAAAACTTATAAACCATACCAACTCCAGATAATGACTTCGTAGGATAATCACATAGCTGATTATTAATAATACAAGCATGCTCTGAAATATGGTCGGCTTCATGGTGGTCAATAACCAGCACATCCACGCCCCGCTCATGTAACTGCTTATGGACTTCATAATCGTTAGAGCTGGAGTCCGGCGCAATAACTAATTTTACATCAGCAGGAATGGTTTCCAAAATCAATCCGTGCGCCTTTCCTTCATGCAGACGATAAGAAATATTACTTTGAACAAAACCGGGGAATAGCCGGTTAAGGTAATTGATTAATGTTGCCGCAGACGTATACCCGTCGCAGTCACTATCAATTTGGATAAAAATCTTATGCCCTTGTGAAATGTGAGAAATTAACATCTTTACGCCATCCTCAATGTGGGCAATCATTAGAGGGTTTAAGATGTCTTTATCTGTTGTGTGGAGGTAATGTTCAACTTCATTTAATTCAATACCTCGGTTTATAAGCACCTGTTCTACCATTGAAATTCCTGGGACTCTCGGTGCAATTAGTTGATAATTCAAAGAATATCAACCTCCTTTCATAAATATCAGCATCCTCTTCTACAAAATAAAAGGGGTTTCGTTATTGCTCATAACGAAACCCTTTGGGAAAATAACTTCAAAAACTTATCTTTACCTTCGTCAATCGGACTTGCCTTATACGCGGTTATCATATTCTTGTCAAAGATAAAGCTCAATTGGACTTCGTTTTTGTATTTATCGTGTAATTTAGTGAAATTTGTAGTTAAATGTTTAAATTCCTTATCACCGATAGCTTGGAACTGCCTATCGAATGCGACAATAATTTCTTTTGCACCAGCTTCCATAAGCATATGGATTTGATACGCAGAAATATTACTGCCACAACAGGCTACGGAAATATCACTCTCAAAATATGAGCGATATAGCAAACAAGATTTTTCAGATTCAAAGATAATTGCTTTACCAAGAATTTGAATATTCTCTTTGCTGTTATTCAAATTGTATAAATTCATTCCAAGAGGATGATTATACATTTGTTTCATAATCTTAATGGGCCTATATTTGCCAAACCGCTCAACATCATCCTGTGCGAGAGCTCGCCCACGCAATCCTACGAACCGGCCTGCCGCATCAAAATGTGGAATTGTAATCATATCTGCTCCTGGATAGTATCCAATGAGCATTTCATCCATTGCCTGTTGGCTAATTCCTTCATCAAGCCATGGAGCTATTTTTACATTATAATTTAATCTGCTTAAAATACTTGCATCGTATTCTTTCAGACATACTGAATAATCTTTAACTTCAATTTCAGCCAGTCTTGCATAATTATCCAACAACTGCCAATCTTTGGAAGCCTCTTCAACTTCAACATATTCACCAGATAAACCAAAACGACTGGCTACGAAACGCACCGCATCATTCAAGTCTAATTCTCGATGATATTGAATGTCGAATACTTTCATTGCCAGTTCAAAAATATCAAATGTGGAATCGCATCCCGTATAGCACTTAAACAAAGTACTGTTCTCATAATAGTACAGTTTGCGGCTTCCTTCTCCTGGCACGTTATGGCAAATTGTTGTGGAGAGGACTCCGAAATCTGTATATTCCGGGTCCCCACCCCATTCCACTAATAAGTCAAAGATATTTTCAGTGCTTAAACTTTCTTTAATCTTAGACTTATCAAATGAAATCATAGCTCAACAATTACCTTTACGCATTTGCCCTTCAGGCCGCACTCTGAATTAACATAATCACAAAGAATCTCCTGAGGACGCTTCTTTGCGTTCTTATAAGTCTTCAAAATATTACGAGCCATCTGATTGGACATCTTATACTCGATGCTGCCGCACTTCTCGCTCAACTCGCCCTGCTTATTAATAACTACACCAAATTGCTTTCTCATTTTAATTTCTCCTTTTTAATCTCAAAATGCACCTGGATCTTCTGTAATAATCTTAATATCTTCAATACTTAGGATTTCATAATCATAAGTAGTTGCGAACATAGGTTGTACTCGACAACATCCCAAATCAGCCTTACACCATAGGATAATGCCCTTGTATCTTCCTCGTCTATTCTTATAGATAGACATTTTAATTGTGGGTCTATCAAAAGTGTTTAATGACAAAATATTATCCAAAGCTTGGATATCTTCATCCTTAACACCCAGCAAAATTGCACCGTAGTCAATCTTATCTGCAATAGCTTTTGCGCCACGCAGCAAGTTTTGGTCGGGAGTTTTTGCATCTTGATAGTCACCATTCAGCTGTGTGGCCGACATGATGAAAATACCATACTGATTACACAAGTCTTTCAAGCGGATAGATAGCATAAACAGAATATTATCTTCACGCAACTTAACGCCACCAGATCGCTTTGTGATTTCTTCCAAAATCTTCAAGCTGGTATGAATATAATCATGGAACACGTATTTAATATCGTGGTCTCTTAAATTTTTCTTAATCTTGTCCTCGATATCTTGGAGAGAGAAGTCTGGAAGAACTTCGATATACAGCGGAGCTTCGCTCAAAATTTGCGCCGCCCGCAGAACTCGAGCCTCTTCATCGCCTTCATACTGTCCATTAAGAATGTGCTCTTCATTAACGGCAGATAAGAATGCCAGCATCATAGTCTGAATTTCTTCTTTTTCCTGCTCGGTAGTAATATACAAAGTAGGCTCACAAGTACCATTCTTAATCCAACCGAATACATCATCATAAATCCAATTACAAGCGATGTAGCAGGCATCCGCAATCATTGTACGAGACTTGCCGACGCCGGTAGGGGCTGACCGCAAATAAAACTTCTTCAATCTTGCTCCACGAGTCACCGTATTCACAAGCGGACCATATAGAGGAACACCCACTTCTGGATGCTCTTTCAATCTATCAATTAAGTCAAGGATACCCTCGCCTGCCTGATGAGCTTCACCGAAGACATCATCAACGTACTCTTCACGAATTGCGTCAATTCTGTCATCAACCTTACGAGCGATTTCATCCAAAGTTGCATTATCCAGGTAGTCTTCCTGAATTTGCTTTTTCTTTACATCAAGAATATTGTCTGGATCATAAATAAAAGACACATCAATGCCATAAGAGTCATAAGCTCTCAACAAAGACATCTTTTTTAAACGACCATAGTAATAATCAAAAGTGGATGGAGTTGCGTTATCCGCAATCTTTAAAAGCCACTCTTCACCTTTTTGTTGTTTAAAGACAGCTTCACTTTTTGGTCTTTGAGCCAAGAAATCGCAAATGCTTTCCAGAGATACGCTCTCTGCACCTAGTTCATGCAGCTTATAAATTGCACCAAATGCAATCTTATGAAACTGGTCTTGGAAGTCATTTTCTGTGATAGTATATTTATCTGTATAATTCAAAAGCTGCGGAGTATTATATACACAGCCAATCACCTGCATAATTGCTGTAATATCAACATATTTACTGGTCATGCGTCACCTTCTTCATCTAAAAACGAGAACAAATTTCTTTTTTCGATTTTCCGCTCGGGGACCGGAATTCGTACTTCCCGCACAACAGGAACATAATCGGAAATCTTCTTTCCTTCATTCTTTTGTTGAGCCTCCCAAAGAGCGTAATAATAATTGTATGCATCTTTATAAATATAAGGCAAGATACCAATACCACTTCGCTCTTGGATAGGATTACCCTTCACTTCGTGGAAGTATACCAAAGCCTTTAACATACCCGAATAGGTATAATTATACTCCTTAATAAAGGAGTTAATCTGTTTGCGGATAAGGGGAGGAACAAACTCATAGTCAAAGATTTTCATAATGTAATCATCCAACTTTTCTGCGTCAGTTCTCTCTCTCTTGGCCTCCAAGGCAACACATTCTTTATGAGCATATTTGCCATTGGATACTTGTTCATATTCAGCTTCGTTTCTATTAAAAACTTTCTTACAATATACACAAGTTATAAAATCATTGGGGTCAATAATTTCCGGTGCGGGAAGACCATTCTTAGCAGCTTCTCGCAACGCACAATCTGCATGAGCGTATCTAGTTTTCTTCACTTTTGCATAGGCAACTTTATCTCTATCGAATCGTTCAGAACAACAGACACAAATTACTGAGTGTGCTATTCAAACCACTCCTTTCACTTGTATATAAATATTATAACATATTTTTAATACAAAATCAACCCGAGGCACTTCTACCTCGGGTTGAATCGTTTAAGCGAAGATTATAGCAAATCTTCCTTTAGCTCAACATTGATTAGATAAATAAGTTCAGCCTGCTCAGGAGTTGCTTCGGAAACCTTCTTACCCTTACCAAGATACTTATCTACGATAGCGGTAATCTTGGGGCCGTTAGCCTGATTCTTGGTCATAATCTTACCAACAATCTCATTGAACTCAGCCTTCTGCATATCATATTCATAGCTCACAGGAGCAGTAGTAGTAGCGCGCTCATTGGTGATGAACTGATTACCAGTAGCGTTAGCTTCGGCGTCAATAGCTCTGTTAAGAGCATCCACCAGGGAGCGATAGCTGAAATCAATTTCGGGCTCAATCATCTTGAAACGGCACTTGCAATCTACACTCTCATCAGGAGAACGCAGAATTAGCTTTCTTTCACCATTCTCGATTTCGATATAACCCATAATGTCGGACATATTCTTAATAATCTCATTGTATGCGGTAGAGCAGGAAGGAACTACCTGATTATAAGAAGTGTTGTCCTTGCGGGTAAAGGTCTTGTCCTTTGCGTGAGAGATAAATACCAGAGCATAGCCCTCCATAGTCACAGCACGGAAAGTCTGCTCCCACTCTCTCTTAACCTTAGCCCAGCCGTTGGTTGCCCAACCACCATCGCCAATGTTCTCGATACCAAGCTGGCTACACAGATACTTTTCACACAGCTGAGAAGCGATGTCAACGGTATCAATGATAATGGTGGAGAAAGCCTCCTTAACTTCGGGCTTTTTCAATTCACGCAAAACCTGCTTCAACTCGCCCCAGGTAGTAATATCTTGTGCGATAACACCGGGCAGAGCATTATAACCCTTTTCAAAAGCAAGCAGAAGAGGCTTGGGAGTTGCGGCACCGAAAGTGGTCTTACCAGCACCGCCTGGACCGTAGATATAAGTGATATAACCACTCAAATCACGGGAAACTTTATGAGGCTGAATAGCCAGCAAATTAATAGCCATAATACTTATTCTCCTTTACTGTTAATCCCTTGGTGAGGGTGGATTAGAAATTAAATCCACCCGCAGCGGGAGCAGCAGGAGTAACCTGGCCCTTAGATGCCTTGTACTCGTCCTGACGCTGCTTCATAGTAGCCAGATAAGTCTCACGCTCGCCCATAGCCTTCTTCAGCTCAGCGGCAGTGATGGAACCCTCATCATCCCACTCATAAGGTTCAGTAGCTGCCCAGGTAATGACGAAATCCTTACGAGTGCTGCTGAACTTCTTAACAACAGGCTCACCGAAAGCAGACTCTTCGGTTACAGTGCGAGTGATAACCTCGGAAATCTGACGACCCTGCAAACGAGTGAACACAGGAGTAGAAGCAGTAATGCCCAAGCCCTCGAAATAAGAGATAGCACGAGGATTCAGAACAGAGAACTCTACGGGTAGCAGAGAGTTTCTGAAATCGAAGATAGCACCCTTCAGAATCATCTTCTCAGGCAGGTCCTTCTCTTCGTCGGCCTCAATCATACGAGTACCAGTAATAATCATATCAACATCGAAAGTGTTGCGAGTCTTCTCGTCATCATTCAATGCAGTAACAACATGAATGAAGCCACCCTCATTACGCTTGGCGGAGACCAGCTCTTCCTTGCCATTGCGATCAGAGTAGAACTCGTTCAGACCGATAGCAGAGTCAATACGCAGCTTTGCAGCAGTATCAACGCCACTACCCATAACAGAACCCATAGTTCCGTCAATAATATCCTTCAAAACAAGGAAGGTGTTGTTAGCCTTACCCTTGGAAGTCTGCTCAGTTACATAGGTGTAGTGAACGGTAACAATATTAGTCATTGCTTCATCAGTAGCAATATCAATGTTACCAGTGATAAAAACGGTGCCAGGCTTTGCGGAGTTAGGACCAGAGGTCTTCATCTCCAAAGTGTGCTGGTACAGTAGGCCCTCAACATGAGTCTTATTATTCATATTCTTCATTTCAATAATTCTCCTTTTAATTAATCAATTACAAAATTCTTTCCTTTTTCAGTCAAAGCATAAACAACGGGATCTTGACCTACTTTTTCGCAGAAACCGTCAGTGACTAGCTTACGCAGAGCACCGGACACGCCACGAGAGCTGATGAACAGGCCTTCGGCAATATCACGAGCCTTCCACATAGGAGTCTCCTGGCAATTCTTCTGCATATAATCCAGAATGAGCTTGCCATTATCGGTTAGAACCGGCTTATCATTCTTGGTATCTGTTAGGGCTTCAATATAAGCCTTCACATTATCAGTCATGTGGGAAGCGACTACCTCGGGGGCAGCTTCCATTAGAGCATTTAGAAAATCAATAAATTCCTGTTTCATTTTTATAACTCACTTTCTTTATTTACCTTGTATATATATTATAACAAATTTATTTAAAAAAATCAACTTATTCTGTCATACTCCCAGAACTGATACGCAATATCATTATGGGTTTGAATAGCAGTTTGTAATGCGGGAGTCCACTCATCCGATTCATCAAGATTAGGAAAATAGGTATCTACGTTCTCATAGACTTTATGAATCTTGGTGACATATACTCGGTCGCACAAGGGAAGTAGTTGTTCATAGATTTGACCTCCGCCAATAACGAACCAGTTATCTTCTCGGTCATTTCTTGCCATTGCGGCGCGCACTTTTG
>JAEIGA010004800.1_pt1 | contig 20833 bp, 41 predicted proteins | sample 9270691 | NCBI WGS metagenome assembly JAEIGA01 (sample SAMN17057246, study PRJNA624740) | gut metagenome | biome: biome; isolation source: fecal sample | host: Bos grunniens | place: China: Xizang | collected 2019 | reverse complement strand
AGTCATGGTACAGGGTTTTACTTTCCTGTATCACGTTCAGTTCGTCCATCGCCATCATCCGGCGACTTCTCGCGAACTTCCTGCGGATCATCTCCCGCAGTTTCTTCATGGACGTGTCCGTCCTCTGATACATCTTCATCGTCCGTCACATCCCATTGCTTAAGGAATTCTTTGCTCTGCAAGTAAATGTCCGTAGGATCATTCCACAGGCCACAGGTAGCAATAGCAACCTTCGGAGCAATGCCGGAAGTAAGCAACTGTTGAAGCGCCTGCGCTTTCGTCGTGATATTGTCGACGTATCTGCGCGTGAACTTGATCTCGATATCATGCAGCTTGAGCGGCGTACCCGCTGTATCGCGCAGAATTCGCAGGATCAGCTTGAGGAACTTCTTCTCGCTGCACTTGAACTCTTGCTCGGTACTCTTGGCTCTCGCCTCTGCCTGCTCCCAGCCACCACGCAGGATCACTGCGCTGCCGGTATCGCTGGTACTTGCGCTCTCGCCACTCTGCGACGGAACGCCGCAAATGCTGAGTACACTATGACGGATTGCATCCGCAAGCGTCTGGATATCGCCTTGCTTCATCGCAGCGCTCAGATACTTCGCGTCCACGCCCTGAGGCAGACAAAGCATCTTGTATTCATCAAGATTCTTAAGCTGTTGCTCGTCGATAGCACCACCAAGCAGTGCCAAAAAACTGTTCACATACTGGACAATATCGTCAAGCCTGTTGCTCTGCACCTCGTTCAGTGCGTCCAGCAGGGGGAGAACAATCTCAAACGCGCCAAGCCTCGCATCGTTCGCCGGGTATTCGATGATCGGAAGCATGCCCAGCGTGTGTGCCTGCGCCTTGGTAATGTTTCCTTCCTCGATTTCGTAATACATGCCATCCGTATAGATGCTGTATACCGGAAGTTTATTCTCTTTCAGGACGTACTTAACGCACATCATCGGCCTGTTGCCAATTCCGCTGCTGTATACGACGAACGTATCGCGCGGATCAAGCACATAGAATTCAAACGGAGGCTCGTCCTCGTCATTGCCCTTATACGGCAGCGCCATGCGATACGCCGTGCCTGCAATGTGCATCCAGTCAGCAAGCCGCCTGTCAGCGTTGGACTTGTTCAGCGAGAACATAAAATCGTTCAAAGCGTCAATCGCCTTGACCAGCGATTCATTCTCACCTCGCTGGATATACTGGATCGGTTCGCCGAAGCAATAACCAGTCTTGAAATTTACGATCTCGTTAGCGCGGTTCTCGCAAATCTGATGGTTAATCGTCGGGCGAACCTCTTTTACCTTGTTGAGGATGGGCGTTTTGCCCTTGTAATAATCGTAGAGATAATCAATCTGACTACGATTCTGAGCATGCACGGTAAGCGCCTTGCTCAGTACGTCACATACGTTCTCAGCGGTTACGGAAGACACGTCCGTATAGATAACCGCTCGACCAAACATCTGCATCTTCTTCACCACCTTTTCTCCTTATATTATGGCATTTTCTGGCTTGTCAAGCAATGTAATTACGGAAGTATAATATATCTAATACATATTATATTTTCCTTAGAACGGCCTGCGCATGACTGTTACCATGTGGCTGCGCGTATCCAGCAGTTCAACCAGCATCGCCAGACTATCCGGAGCGTCATCATGCTTGTTCTTGCCGGTCTGAACAAACAGCGTTACTTCCTTCATGAACGCGCGGTACTCCTTGCTCCGATGCGCTTCATCAATGAAATAGAACCGCTTGATATCCGGCGCATACTGGATGATCCTCGATAGCTTGCTCTGGTTCGTCGGCGCACGCTTGGTACTCATGTTGATTCGCACGCCATCACCGCGCAATACCTCGTCCACCTTCTCGCAATACGCATCGCCGCCATTGTTCGCTTCAAAACGCGCCATATGCGGATGATGCTGCTTAAGCTTGCCTACTACGACAGGACGCGTAACTTCCTTATCGCCACTGTTGAACACCACGTCATGAATATACACCGCATCGCCATACACATACGCAATCGGCATACTCAGACTGTCACCACCACCAAACGCTACGTCGCATGCTGCAACGATACGATCAGGTTCACCCTCAGGCAGTACGCCGTTGTATGTCTGCAATTCATCGGTAGGGAACAGCAAGCCCTCGCGGATGTACGGCTGCCCCTGATACTTCGCCCACCATGTAGCAGCGTCAATACTGTTGCGCATGTCCACATAGTACGCCTTGTCAAAGCCTAATCCGTACTGATAATTAAAGTTGCTCTCGTCGTTTTCATCCAGCGCCGGAATCACACGGAAGCGATATCGCGGGTTATCCGCATACTGCTCCTGTATGCGCCCCAGCGGATCGAACACGTTCCAGCGCGTACCGACCATCAGTTCAAGTGCGCCAAGCTTCTTGCGATCTTTAAGCTGGTTCAGGTACGCATCGTACTTGTTCTGCAAGCGCTGCGGATTCAAGCTTTCTTCCAAGTCTTCAATCAAGTCATCGCAGTACAGGATACCGCCGCTGCCGATTTCAACAGCACCAGTCAGCGTACCGCCTACGGAACGGCACGTCATGGTAGGGAAGCGCTTCGCTTTCTTAAGATCAAGCGTACAGTTCTTCGCGCTTGTATTCACCACATCGATGCCGGGGAATACGTCTGCCCAGCGGTAAGTCTCCCCGTCACTGATAATACTCAGGATTTCTCGGTAGAACCCCTCCGTCAGCACTCCACTGTGACCACTCATGACATTAGCAACTTCCGGCCTATGTCCGATCACGAACGTCATAAACAGAATGCACAGCGTACTTTTACCAACACGCGGAGGCAGGCTAACGCCCAAAAAATCAATCTTTCCGTCGAACAGGTCTTGCAGATCACCAACCAGCGGCAGCAGTTGCTTGCGGCGGGGGAGATAGAACCGCTTCTCCGGTTCACGATCCTTCTCAAGATAGATCAGGTAGCTATCGAATACACCGTTTTGCGCTTCAAGCAGATACGTCTTATATACAAGTTCAAGCGACTGCGGCGTGCGGAGCTTCATACACTCCTTGCGCACCCAGCGGCTAGTATCCAAATCCTTGGCCTGTACCGCAAGATCGAACAGGTCTTTCAGTGTTTCGTCAGTCTGCGGCAGGCGCTTAATTCTCTCGATCATCAGCGGTCACCTTCCCTCCACGAATTAACCAATATGCAACCAGTTCTTCGCTTGCTTTATCTGCTTCCTTCTCGCATTCCTCAAGCGGCATTGCATTGATCCTTCCGTCTCTATCCTGCTTGTAATGATAAATCTCATGCGCAAGATTCCACATGTTGTTCCACTTCGTCATCCTATACGACAGCCAGATTTCCTTTGTATGCAGTTCCTTGCTGTCATCGTAGGTGTAGCATCCGAAGCAGAAGTTACCCTGCGGATCAATCAGCGACTTGGCAGGGCAATAGTGAATCTTGATCGGCGGCAGACCAAGCACCCCGAAGCAGTATTTTGCGAATCTCTCAAGCTCTCTCTTTTTTCTCATGTTTTCCCTCCTGATAAATAAAAAAAGACGGCTTACCCCGTCTTGCGATGGGATAGCCGTCAATGCGGATTTATAATATTTTTCGTTTTCTTCTCTTCCCGTACTTGCGGGACGGTTCATATATAAGCAAATTTCGGAACACCCTGCACGATACGCCTAGCGTGAACCCTAGAAGGCCGACCTTTTTCTTCTTACGCTTTTTCATTACTGCAACCTATACCACTTACTCCTGCTGATCCCCAGTGTATCACACGCATCAGTTACCGACATCTTCCCAGCGGCAACCAACTCAGCATATCTTTCATATTCGGCAACAGGCGTTGCTTTCCTGCCGTAGCTTGCTCCTGTTTTCACACTCACTCGCTTGCCATCGACAACCGGCATTGCGTCGATACCTTCCCGCTGACGCTTGATGATCTTCTCACGTTCCTGCTCTGCCATAGCACCCAGCACCTCGATCAGGATGTTGTTTACCATGTCACGAATCCAGTCCTGCCCTTGAAAATCAATCAGCGTTGTCGGTACGTCCAGTATGCGCAGCGTTACGCCGTTATCCTTGAACCATGCGATCTCGGCCTTGATCTCGTCCTTATTACGGCCTAACCGGTCAAGCTCTTTCACGATCACTTCATCACCGGGCTTAACCATGCTCTTAAGCTTCTGGTATTCCGTCCGGTCGAAGTTCTTGCCGCTTTGCTTATCGCAGTACACGTTTTCTTCCGGAATATTCTTGTACTGTCTTGCTACCACAAGCTGACGCTCTAGGTTCTGCTCCCTTGTCGACACACGACCATAGAACCACTCACTCACCAGCAGTCACCTCGTATTCGCCATCCTTAAGATTCTTGCCCTTCGGCACAACAGCGAGGGTATAGCCCATCGCATTCAGCATTTCAAGCAGTACGTTCACGCTGATGTTCTTCTGCTTAATCCTTTTCGCAATCAGATCAGTAGCACGACCGGGCTTCCCTTCGTCACTGATTCCTACTGCTCGTCCAAGCTCTGCCTTGCTCTTATTGGTGGTCTTCATTACATTTTCGATGATTTCTTGTGTTTTCATTTTGACACGCTCCTTTTATGACTAGAGTATATCATAGAGATATATCTCTTGTAAAGGGGTCTTTTTTATTTTTACGGATAATTGCGGGGTTCACCCGGCGCGGCGGACGAACGCCTGTTCCCCCTCCGGCCATATGAGAACAAATGTTCGCACATATGGAATATGAGAACAAATGTTCGTATTTATGGCGATCCTTCCAGCGCTGCATGCATGGTCATATGATCCGATATGTGCTTATGATCATAGGCCGGTGAATAGTGTTTCGAATTGTACACAATATGAGACAGAAATAAACAAGAGAAATAACTCTAAAAAGTTTCGTGAATTCTATTGACAATTAGAGATAAATCTCTATAATAAGGTATATAAGAGATATAACTCTAAGGGGGGTACAAAAATGTACTACGCAATTGAGATTGTAGGCTATGGAAAAAGGCAGCGCTATTGCATTAAGAAGGTAATCAGCAAAACATCTGTTAATCCGTTTGATGGTAAATGGTACGCAACAGAAACGGATGCAATGCATGCAGCAAAGCAGGCTGGGATTGAAATCAAATGTACCGGCGATCTTTGGCAGATCATTAAGGAGGCTAAATAATATGACTAGGCAGGAATGGACTTTTGAAGTAATGAATGGCGCTTATCTTATGAGTAACAACCGGATCAATGAGGGATATCTGAACGACACACTTGAAATTTACATCATGAACCATAAGCCACTATACGACATGCTTTGCAGCAAAAGAGTAAAACATCACAGTGTAGCATGGGCAGCACTTATGTATGACGCTAACACACGCTTGCAATGGAATGGATACAAGGCCACTTGCAGCAGCGCACAACTTAAGAAGTGGCTTGAAACATACGGCGACGGATACGAAACGATTAACGAGACAGTGACATTTGTTTTTGATCAAAAACTTGAATTGCTGGAGGAAAAATAAAATGAAAAAATCAGATATCTTAAAAATGAAAAGTGTAGCATATTACAGCGGATTAAGCGGCCTTGAAATTAAAAAGATTGAACACGGTATTAATGATTATGTCTTGTGCGTATCCGGCGCATGGTGCAGCAAAAAGCAAGCGCACAAGGTAAAAGTAAACTATACGACACGCGGAGACGCTTATATCAGAATTCACGGATACAGAATCCCTCTGAATGAATGCATCAGAATGGAGGCTATGTAATGTTTATATACAAGGATATCATTGAAAATGATTTTTTGATCAAAACAGATACACTAAAAACAATTAACCATTACAAAATGAAAATAAGCGGATGGTATGCTGGAGGCTTTAGTGCTTCCAGTGATACGGAGGCACTGAACATTTTTAAGCGGATTTTGAAGGGGGAAAAGCAATGATCTATATAGCAATTTCAATAGCGGCGATTATCGCCGCTTTCCGTTTGATCATTTGGGGGCAGGGATTCGACATTGAACCGGCGAATAAGTAAAGCAAGGGGGTATGCAGCTTGAAAAGAATGGGATGTTTGGGAACGTTTCTAATGTGGACTATTGGCCTGCCAATTATGGTATGCTATCATTTGATTATTGGATCGGTTAGGGGAAGAAAATAAACGGCCTGCTATGCAGGCTTTTTCTTTTGCCTTTAAACCGGCCTATACGTTGCATGCATGCAATCTACGCCGGTATACGCTCCGGAGCATTCCAGCACCTTTTAACGCCTAATAGAGGCGTTTTTATTATGGCCTTTTATCCGGCGAATATAGGCAAATGCTCTATTTTGCGTTTAAACGCCTCTATAAGCGTTTTTGACATCTAGTGAGCCTCTCTATCTACCGTATATATTAAAACGCTCCTATGTACCATTTTGCGCGAAATACGGCATGTTAAAACCCTCCGACGGTATCCGCTGGAGGGCTGTTCCGTTATGCTGCTGGAGACACTTTAACGCGGTGAAGCGTTACTGTGTTAATGCGGTGGCGTGCTACCGTGGTAGAGCGGTGACGCGCCTGCCGGGATCAGGCCGGTTCGCCATTATTCCCTAGGAAATCTCAATAGTCGGCAAGCTAATAGTCGTCAGACCTCAATAGTCGGTGAGCTAATAGTCGATGTGATTAAGAAATCCACTCTTTTATTTTATAATGTCGCTCCGGGGCATAAAATTCCTGCTCATTATACCACGTTTCAAAGTCTTTTGCACCCTTACTTAGGTTAATATTTGGCAAACAAGGCACTAAATTGAAGATCGAATTATCTCCACCCTTTGAAACAGGCACAACATGATCAAACTGATAGTCGTTACCCAATGGCAGACCGGAATAAGCACACTTATAGTCGAAGAACTTCAAGCACTTCTCAAACTCACGCTGCACGCTCTTGGCATCTGCGCTCTTGAGGCGTTCACGATATCGACTAGAGCTTGCATTACAAGCATGTGGGTGCTGTTTCCGATAGACATCCGAATATTGTTTTTCTTCCTCTCTATGCTCCGCGTATCTGCGTTTACGCCTCTCTCGATAACAGTCCTTACACCACACGCTCAAACCATTTTTACGTTTTGCATCAGGATAGAAGTCAGAAATAGGCTTATCAGTTTTGCATCGGCAACACCTATTAGTCGATTGGCAGTTCTGCATACTTCTCCTCAATCAATTTCTTGTCCATATAGTCGTTGATCGGATTATTCGGAGTAATAACAACTTCCTGTTTATCCTGATAACCGAACATAACCTTACCAAGAAAGATACCGGATACAGGATTAACCTTACCATTCAGCATGTAATCCTCCCAAAGCTCCTCAAGCAGTTTGTAGGCCTTCTGCACGATAGCTGTATGCGTTGCACCTCTGTTGTTCCCGTTCTTCCACTCGTTCAGCGTATCCCTATGAATGCCAAGCGAGTTACACATACCGGTAACAGTCGGCTTCATATCATTACCAATACAATGCTCAAAATACCATTCAAGCCTAGAATCTACCTGTTTCGGATCAGAGATGTCGATAGGGGGCAAATTCCAAGCTGCGAGAGCATGACGAATATATTTTGAATTATCACCGGTTTCTGTCAGCATGCCGTTGTTGCCAATCATCGGCGAGTTCCGATCCTTCCATTCCTTCTTATCAGCCATTATAATTTCCTCCTCTGGTTCAGTGGTGCATGGTTCAAGTACTTTCAAATCCTCTTTATATATGAGTAAAAAAATATTTCTCTATGTAACTCTATTTTACTTGAACCACTTGAACCACTCTAAAAAAGTAAATAATATATAGAAAAAATAAGGGTAAAGTGGTTCAAGTAAGCATCGCCAGCTTGAACCACTACTTGAACCAACCGCTTGTTATTTAACCTCAAACCTTGTTTGCACCGGTTCAGGCATAATTTGGTTCAGGATAAACACCCTCGTCCTTGAACCACCCTGCCTCACATACTGCTCGTCGATGATCCGTTTTCCCATCACATCTCGGAACTTCGGCAGGAACTTCGTGCGACTCAGCGGCTTATGTCCGGCATCCTCGCACCAGTCGCGATAGCTGCGATACAGGTCATCACGGCTGATCTGATTACCGAAATCCTTATCGCGACAGAACTCCTCAACAGGATTGCTGACCGCTCGGAACTGATCAAGTATCTCCAATTGCTCGTCGGTTTCCGTAAAATATCCGACTTGACTGAGGAGACGGTATCCTTCGTAAACCCAATTAAAGATACCGGGAAGCTCCGCAAGCAGCTTCGGAATAATATCCACATCGCGCTTACGCTGCATCGGATCGCTCGGATCAGGGTCTTCGACGTACTGACACGGGAAGTTGATAAACCACAGTCGACGGTCAAGGCCGTTGACGATCTCAGCAGACGGCACAGCGTTGCAGGCGAATACCAGCTTGCAGCGGGGCTTGTACTTAACGTAATCCTTGCCCTTATAGCACGCCTGAATGATCTGCCCGTCAGCGATTTTGAGCAGCCATTCACGGATTTCACCGCGCGAGAAATCGGAATTGATATCCGCACCGATGTTCAGCAGCGAATCCTTGATCGTGATACGCTGGAAATCCTGCGGCATGGAAGCCGGTTCAACAGTCGATACATTGCGTGCGCCGAATAGTCGCTGGATCACATCGAGATAAACGGACTTGCCGTTACCGCCCTTGCCCAGCAGGACGAATATTTTTTGATGCTTGCAGTCAGGCATGAGCGCATAGCCGGGAATGAACTGCAAGTTCTCCTCGCGCTTGCCGTCCTCATTGGTTACGTTACGGATGAACTCAAGCCAGTTCGGGCAGCGTGCGTCCGCGTCATAGTCGTAATCCATGATGATGGAGCAATAGTCGTTCTTGGAGAACTCACGGAAGCGACCGGTTTCAAGCTCAAGCGTACCGTTCTGGAACGTCATCACAGGTGAACGATCGAACTCAGCATGATTAAGCGCTACGGACTTCGCGAGCCGGCAGACGTTGGTTACACGGTTCGCCGTAGTGAATTCCTCTCCATACACATCTCCTGCATATTTATGCACTGTCACATCGGAGATCAGCACCCATACGCGCCCGTTCCACTCATAGAAGCCGACGTTTTCCACATAGATAAGGTCGTAGGTGTTGATAACTTCCTGCGCCACATCGTATTCGGATGGTACGGCGGTTACCACTTGCTTGAGAATCTTGATATCGTCCTTATCGAACCCATGCAGAGACTTGAACAGCATTTCCAGATGGATTTTTTTCATGCCGCGTGCCAGCGGTTTCAAGAACTCCGCAAGCTCGTCAAGCTGCTTGAACGAGTTGCAGACGTACTGAATGCCGTCCACAGCGGATACGACGATGCTGTCCAGATTGCCGCCTGCTGCATAATATTCAGAGATATCCTTATATTTATCCGGTACATGACCGACTACGAACGGGATACGGTTCTGAATAAGAATCTGCGCCATACGCTCGGTGAACTTATCGCCTGCATGGGATCGCTCGTCGTTGTCGTAAACGATCAGCACGCGCTTAAAGGAACGTGCAGCGCTGAGTACCACAGGCAACTGATTACGGCTGAACGAGCCAGTGATTGCGGACAGAACCGGATAGCCTTGTGCTTCAAACGATACGGCATCGAAATAGCCCTCGGCGATGATCAGCGTATCGCCACCACGGTCAAGCGTCTGCAAGCCCCACGGCACATGCTGACAATAAGCATCGAGCTTCTGCTTCATGTACTTGCGCTCTGGGTAGCTGCCTCCGGGCATCGCGCGAGTCGCGTAATAGCAGCAGTAGCCGTTCTGGAAGTAGGGGAGGAATAACCTCCCCTTAAGCTCCGAATCCGTGACACGACCGATCATAAGTCGGTCAATGTCTGCGTCCATGAGTCCGCGTGCATGCAGATAGTCGCGATCAGCTTGCGTGAGCTTGCTGTGATAGAACGCCGCGCGTGCGTTGAGATCGCGGGTGTAATCAGTCCAGCGTTGCGAATCGTCGATGCCCTCAAGCGGGGTATTGGTCTGCTGCGCTAGATCGCGGATTGCAGCGCCCTTATCGCCGTGATGGTGAAGCTCGGCGCACAGGTCGATCACGTCACCGCCCTTGGCATCGCCGAAGTCGTACCAAAAGTCGGTACGCACGACGAACGATGAACGGTTTTTTGCGCCAGCCCTCAAGGGCGATACGCAGCGATCACCGTCATGGTGGATGGGCAGACCTTGCTGCTGCGCATATTGCAGACAGTTGATCTGCGATTTGATTTTCGCTATGTCATACATGGGTATCACCCTCCTTTTTGTAGCCGCAAGCGATTGCTCCGATGTACTCAAACGAGACATGGTGTTTGCAATGCTTGCAGCAGTAATAGCAGATATTTTCGCCGCCATAGGCTTTGATCACTGCTGGATGCTTACAGGGCTTGCACATCATTTCTTTGAACTCGCGTTTACAGCGTGAACATTTAGGCATCAGCAACACGCCATTCGCCCATCAGCACGAACTTAAGACCGTCGCTGCTGACAAGGGTAGTTGTTTTGATATCGACCGGGGCTTCCTCAACCTCAGTCAGGAATTCGGTAGACGCATAGCCCAGAAGGTCGTTATAGCGAATGCGACACCAGCCGTCCTTTGGCTCGGTCAGCACTTCAACAGTCGCCCTGCGCGGTACACGACCAAGGATATGCCCGGTCTTCGGCGACTGACGGACGTTCAGAGAACCGCTTTCCGTCGTTACAACAGCTTTGTACAACATTTCAGTATCATTCCTTTCGGTTTCGGTATCATCTGATCCGGTAATAATAGGCCGCATCCAGTGAGTCCAGTTATAGCTCTCAAGCTTTGAGACGATAACGCCTCTGCTGGAGGATCGTGCGTCGATCACGCTGCCGTCAGACATGCGCCAGCCGATATGCTGCATGGTTTCACTGCCCTTTGGCGACTCGCGACAGAGGGCGACCAAGCCGTCCTGAGGAAGGGTATCAATCGTACCCATCTCAGACCACAGGGAGGTTTTACGCCACTGAGACGTAGCACCGGACGGCACACCGGTTACACCGACGGACTCAAGCGCCCTGCGGATAAACTGAGCGCAGTCGAAGCATTCCTTGCCGTCCCACTTCGCACATATGCCCATGATGTTTTCTTCGTACTTCGGGTACTGGTCTGCTTGCTGTTGTCTGCGCTTGGGGGAACACACCCAGCCGGTAGCGCCGTAGACATAGCCGCAGCCAACCTTAGAGCGAATCCAATCCTCGATGTTGCTCATACGTTGTCCTCCATCTCCGCAAGTCGAAGAACCAACTCTCTGACAGTCCACTTGCCAACGCCACCGGGGACGGGGGTGTATTCTGAGCCAGCTTCCACAATCGCCTGCTGCGCCTCCGGGGAGATGTCGCCGCAAAGCTTGCCGTTCTCGTCTCGGTTGATGCCCACGTCGATGAAAATCTGAGGGCGCGAGTCATCAACCTCGAACTTAGAAATCGTTTCCAGCTTTCCGACAGCCGTTACCACGATGTCACTTGCCCTGCAATGCCGGGTACACTTCCACATCGGCGTATGACTATTACACACCGTAACAGTCGCGCCCGCATCGATCATCATATTAGCGAGAGGCTTACCCACTAACTCACTGCGTCCAAGGATCGTGACGTTCTTACCTTCAAGCTCAACGCCCTTCTCACGCAGCCAGCGCATGATCGCGCAGGGAGTGAGCGGCTTGTAATCGCTGTGAGGACGCAGGCCGTCAATGTCTTTCCACGGGGGGATGCAACCAAGCACCGCAGCCTTGTCGATATGCTCCGGGAGCGGCAACTGTACCATGATTGCTGTGCTGAATTTTGCGTCTGCAATCGCGCCGATTACGGATTGCGTTGTCGCATCCTCCGGCAGCTTGATAACCTCCGCTTTCAGCCCAGCCCATTCAATCGCTTTGATTTTGTTCCGGATGTAGGTGTTGGAGGCCGGATTATCACCGACCTGAATGATCGTAAGCATCAGCTAACACCTCCAATATCGATATTCGCCCAGCTACGACCATCACGGTCATCACAGACGATACCGTCCAGCACCTTGCCAAGCGGACAACGGTTGCAGTTTTCCTCAACGCAGAGCTTGCACTGCTCATGCGCATAGGCTGTCAGGGTATCCAGATCCTTCTCAGCGATGATGCACTCATCGTCGTTCAGCTTGCTTGCTGTTGCGCCGCATTGGAGTTTGTACTTCATATGTGGGAGCATCCTCTGCATGGAGACGAGCTTTTCAACCGGGAACGTTTGCAGCACATCATCGATCAGGTTACTCAGCACCGCTTCCAGCATGCGCAGATCGCGCCAGCCGTGAGGGATCGCCTGAAAGCGTTTCTTCATCTGCTCGGCCTGTTTAAGCTCTTGCAGACAGGCCATAAGCCCCAAGGCGCTGTTGACGTGTTCCTTATTGGCGCGAATGGTGGGAATGTCACTCCCAATCGGATTCTTTGCGCGGGTGTCCACAAGAACGCCTCCCTTCCGGGCAACGCCCGTTTACGCAGCCACAGCCAGCACCCTCAAACAGCACCGGATCGGCCTGCTTGCACAGTCGGAGCATTTCATCAGCCAGAGCGCGAATCTCCCACTGGGCGCGGTTGCAAGTGCGCAGTTCAAAGAAATGCCGCAGTTCGCGCACGTTCATCGTCACGCCAAGCGTAGTCGCCGCAGCATTGGGTAGGACGAACCTAGCATCCTGATTTGCCTGTTCAGAAGCACCGCCCAAGCGTTCTTGCCACTGACAATACCAGTCGTGCATGAGACGCATCTGCCGGTTATAGTCTTCCACAGCACCAGAGCCAAGCGCGATGATCGACGGGGGAGTGACATACTCAAACTGATCAGCCATGCTTACATAGCGCTGAGACTGGACAGAGAAACTAGCGATGCGATGACGGGTAAGCTGCGCCAGCAATGCGCGTGATACGCCGCTGATAAGGAACGTAAAGGACGCATGCTCCAGTACGGAGTAGTGACCACCGCTCATAGCGCCGTCAAGGGCGCGGGAGGGGGACTTTGCGTTGTAGCAAAGCCCCGCCATTTCACCGCACAGTTCGCTTGGAGCAGTAGTATATCTGACGAGTCGGACTTCCATTGTCGTAGTACCTCCTGAGTTTATCCAAAAAGTCTTTACCGGGAATGCCTGTCAAATCATGGAAATAATCAGACCGGAAGAAACGTTCGCATTCGCGCTGCCTACAAGAAGCATCCTTGTCGCCAAGGTCTTTTTCAAGCTGCTTGGTGGCTTTCTTCCAGTCTGCGCATGCCTGTCTGACAATCGCCCACGTCAGGGCTTCTGCGCCGGATTCGGTCATTAAACATCACCAGCCTGCAAAGAATCGCGAATGTCTGCCATGATCGCGTTGAGCGCTACAAGGTTTTGAGTGATTACTGTGAGCATAGCAGTTTCCGGAGTTACTTTCTGTCCTTCTAAGAGTTGGGTAATCCCACTCATTGCATCGGCAAGGGTATCCTGTCTGCTCATACGTCCCCCTCCTTACGATGCAGGGACTTATCGGGATCAAAGCCCTCCGGGAAACGCGCCTTGAGCTTATCGATATTAAGCTTCATCACGTCTTCAAGCGTCCAGCCACGGGCAGTGCAGTATTCAGCGATGAACCAGAGAAGATCGCCAAGCTCTTTCTTCTCATGTTCGTGATCAAGGATATGTCCCTGATAAATCTTCTGATACAGGGAGTGAAGCTCTCCGACTTCGCCAGCCATGCCATGCATAGCGTGGAAAATCTGCTCATAGGCAGTCAGGTTCTTATTGATCGTTCTGGCAGCAAGCGCCTGATATTTGTTGGCGGTCATTATTCGTCCTCCGTACTCAATCGAGCAATCTTGTCCTTAAGCTTCCGGTTTTCTTCCTGCACCTTATAGCATTCCACCTGAACCTTGTTATAACGGTCATCTGCGACAGCACAACGTTTGACAAGCTCCCTGTATTCATGCAGAGTGATCGTTACCATAAGTTCGTTTTCACCCTGCACATCGTCATGGCGTTCCCATGAATCAAAACTCTTAGGCATGTTTATCCTCCTCAAGTCCTACAATTCCACGCTGTTACTGCTGCGAAGCACGAATCTGCTTGACAGCGATCTCTATGGTCAAATTTTTTTGTTTTTGCGTTGCATCTTTTGCAACGAACAAGTGATACTATGGTCGATTCGCCGCGTACAAATGCTCGGTGATGTACTTCAAGAAAAGGCTCTCCACCGCAGAAGGGGCAGGGGAGCATCTTATAGCCAGAAATAATCATTCATCCACCTCAACCCATACCTTCAATTTATTGTCCTTTGCTTCGATATTGACAACCTTCGCGTCGCACGCTTCATCGTTCAGTAGGCATCCCATCGAGTCCTCAGTGCCAAGGATTCCAAGATCACCGTAGATCAGATGGATTTCCTGAGTTTCCGGCAGAAGCCGGAGCAGTTCAACGAATTTCAATGGTCAGTCCTCCTTAATCACAACTCGTTTGTCATGCCGCATTCCACAACCGATAAAAAACCGTTTGCCGTTGTAATCTCTCATATCCCTTCCAGCCATGTAGCCCAGTTCGCAGTCGCTTACAGTGCCGCATTCGTTATGGCAGCGATATCGATGCTCAGAATACGCGGGACACTCTTCACAGAAATTGGGATATCTTTCGATTTCATATAAAACGCTTTTCTTGAATTTGATCATAGTCATTTTTCCTCCGGCGGCTCTGGCAGCAGACCAAGCTTCACCTTAATGTCCTTATAGTAGCTAGGCCGCGTTGCGCCATAATACTCTCTGAGGTAATCAACTACCGGCTCAATTCGCCCAGTCCCTTCTTCGGTTACTTCGATAAAATCAGCTTCCATGAACCATTCGTCGAAACCGATATATGCGACATGGCACTTTGCTCGTCCGAGGGTATCCCACGCATGACGATTGAATCTGTCTCTTTTGCAAGACTGGCCTTTTCTTTCATACTCGCCAGTCACTCGATTCTTAATGATCCACATATTATTCTCCTTCGGGCGCACTCGGCAGCGGCATCCAGTGGGTTACTGCTACGTACTCATTGTTCCAGAAGGTGAACCAGCCCTCATCCTCGCCTCTGGAATACACTACGTGTACGGCAGGGAACGGATCAGTGTCGAGATACTCTCTGTGCCGCAAGCCATATCCGAGGACTGCCGTTTTGTATTCCGGCAACCTATCCTTCACGCTGATCCACTGTCCAAACTCAGGTTCAATCGCCGCCCTCCTCACATGAGGGTAGAAGTCGCACTTCGCCTCATCTCCACCGCAATCACACGGATCACATTCTTTCGTGCCAAGACAAATGCCGTAATCGTAGTTATATCCGTCTTCCGTTTTGAGCCAGCTCCTACACTTTTTCATTACGAATCCTCCTCTGGCAGTTCAGGCTGCATCCAGTGAGTGACGTTCAGCAAAAGCACACCCTCGCTTTCACAGGTGATGTGACCACCCTCGTCTTCATAAACGTATCCGACCAGCATTTCTCCATGCCCAAACGCTATACATTCGCCATCAGGCAACCGCTCTTTCACGCTGATCCACTTCGGCTGCTGGGCATCTTTTTTGCCCTGCGCATAGCCCTTATCGTATTCATCCTTTGCAGCCATCTGCGCGGCAAAGATTTTGTCATCGTCTTCCGTATAGACGTACATTACAAGCCAACCTCCTCCGGGATCGTGATCCCCATCAACGCCAACAAATCGTTCTGCTTCTCGATGCGGCGCTCGTAATGTTCGATCACACCAAGAGCCGCACCCATCAATGCTTCTTCACACGAATAATCCTCGGCGGTAAACACGCATGTATCGGGATCACATATCCCCTTCGCACATGCTCGGAGCGATGCAACAATCCCTTCTTTAGTTCTGCCGTTGATCAGGTCATTCATTAGCGCACCTCACTTTTGAAACGTGTATGCTTTCGCGCTTAACATCAACCAAGTCTGTTTCCAGTTCTTCTGCCAGCATCTCTTTAAGCTCTTTCTCAAGCACCCCGTTCAAAAGCCCGTTGCGGCAATGCTCGATTTGTTCATCGGTCATGAAAGCGGCAACCGGGATATCTGCCTGAATTGACACCTTCCCGTCCCACTTGAGCTTGATATACTTAGCCATCCGCTTCACCGTCCATTCGTGCGCCACAGTTGGTGCAGAAGTTATACGCAGGCGGTTCATCTTCGGAGTAAAATTCTTCTCCACAAGCGCTACACTGCCATGTGTCAAACACGAGGAAGCCGTCTGCATATACGTCATGCTCCAAACCTATCCAATACGCATGCACCACCGGCGCAACGTCGAGGGCGGGAGCATAGCGCACCTCTCCGATAGCATCAGTCATTGCGTCATAGTATCCCGCCTTCAGCCCGTAATGCCTGCGAAACATTTCCAGACGGTCAAGCACCGCGCTCCTGCTGATCGCGTCAGTCATGCTTCTCACGCTCCCTCTGCATTTTCTCTACAAGAGCATCGATCACAAACCGCCTATCCATCAGGTACAAGTCCGTAACGCCAGCATCCATCGCTGCTTCAATAGCAGCTTCTACGCATGCAGCTTCTGCCAGATCAACCACCTTCGCACAGATTTCCATCTCAATCGTATACGTCTGATTGATTATGTCTTCTGTATGAAATGGTTGGCGAAGAACGTAATGGTGAAACTTTTTGTTCACGTCGTTACTCATGTTTCCCTCCATTACAGCCACCCCAGCAAGGCCATCAAACCATATGCCGCAAAAAAGCTAAACGCGGAACACAATAGAGCAACGGTAGCATCAACCCATCTGTCATAGCTATGATTTGCATAAATAAGCATTCCTGTCAGAACAAATACTGCCGTCCCCAACGAAATCGTAATCGCCATGATTCTGCCCTCACACTTTCTCTACATTGGCAATGAGTGCTTCAAAGCGCTCGTCAGTTGCATTAAGCAACTGGATCGCTTCACTCATGTTCCCATCAAATTCCTTGATCGCTTCAAAGTGCATCTGCTTCCGGATGGATCGAAGACAGCCTTGAAGGTTGGAATAGTATTTTGCGGAGGTAATAACCTCGGATTCTTCACCGGTCTTTTTATCCTTGACAGTGGAAACCTTGCCGACTGTATATCCGTGCGAGTCGGATGTTATTCCGAAGTTTCCTATCTTAATCATTCGTTAGTCCTCTCCATTCCCAACAGTCGCAATCCGTACCCTTCTGACGGATGCATTCAAATTCATACGGGCAGTCAAGCCCATCGTATCGGCACGCATAGCAGACATCGCCGCCAGCGTCCATATTCTTAAGATCGCTGATCGCTGCTTTCAGCAGTTCTTTCGTGTTCATTTGCCCACCTTGCGTACTCATACTGCTTATCAATCGCATGGCACTGCGCTGCAAGCCACGCCTGATCAGACGGCCTATACGGTTCTGGAGCATTCGACTTGCCCCAGAAGTATGCAGTGACATGGGTGATAATCAAGGCGATCAGCCACAGGATTTCATACCAGTTCATATTGCTCTCCTTAATACGGGCGCTGTCTGAGTCGCGCCAGTTCTTCGCGTCGCTTATATTCTTCCTTCTTGCGCTCTATATGCGCTTTCCAGTCCGGACATTTCTCCGTGTGGCAAATGGGCTTACCTCTTTTCGGGCAGTCCTTTGGACAAATCTGTGCCATGCTTGACACTCTCCTTATATCTCAAAATCTCGATATTCACATACAGAGCAAGAACAGCGAAGATCAGCAAAACGATCTGCATAAACAACACCACGTTATAGAGGAAATCAAGCATGTTACTTCCTCCTGATCTGGTCGATGAACATTTTGATAAACGCCGCAATGACGATCATGCCGAACAGACAGCCGACGATCATCCAGATTGCACACAGGTAATCAAACAGCACTTCCATGTTTCTTCCTCCTTTTGATCTTGTCGCATTCGCCGTCACAACTCGGCGAATCACAGTTGAGGCACATATCGATTTCTTCCTGATCCACATTCATTTGGAAGTACGGGTCACGGGGCTTACTCGGAAGCCCGGTCACAATCCGTACCGCATCCTCAACCGAACGAGCGAAGCCTGCGATAGCGCCGCTTCTTGCCATAGCTTCGATGAAATCAAACTGTTCCTTCGTCGCTTTTCCGACAGGGGTTTTCACTTCAAGATAGAACGCCGTGCCGTTAGCATTGTGACCGTACAAGTCGCTATGACCGACTTCTCCGATTTTTACTGGCCTGCCATCCTTCGTATAAAACACGCCGGTGTTGCAGCGATGAACAACGCAACCGCATTCGCAAAGAGCAACACGAATCTTGTTCTGAATTTCCGTTTCTCGTTTCAAGCGAATCACCTCCGGATTCCTTTTGCCTGCGCCATTTTGTATACCCATCCGGGAGCATAGCCCCTTTGACGGGCGATTTCCCATAAGTCGGCAAGCGTCTGGCATCTGCCGACTTCCATGCGCATCTGTTTTTTATGAGATTCAATTTTCGCCTGTTCTTCTTCCGTGATCCTTTGAAGCTCAATCTCCTCATGCGCTTTGATTTCTCTAGGCGACAGGGGATAGGTTTCTCCGCAGTATGGACAGATCGGAGCAGTAGCGAACGTTTTATAGCAGTTCGGACATACTCTAACGTAGAAGTTGCCGTTCTCGTCGAGCTTGTCCCGTTTCTTCGCCTGCTGCGTTAAGCTCCATGTTACATCCGAATCCGGTAAAGGATTGCGGGTGTAGTTGCCCACGCAGTCAATGATCGTCGCCGTTTTGCCCGGCTGATATCTCATACAGCGCATGGCCTGCTGCCAGTAGAGCGCATGGCTTTCCGTAGGCCGCAGGAGCAGGCAGCACGTTACGTCATCAATCGACACACCCTCGGAGATAATGCCGACGTTGCACAGTATCTTGATCTCTCCGCTGCGGAACTGGTTCATGATCGCTTCACGCTGCTTATCCGGCGTACTGCCATCAATCGCTTGTGCGCTGTAACCGGCCTCGCGGAACATTTCAGCAGTCTCTTTCGCATGCTTAACCGATACGCAGTAGGCAATTGTTTTGCCGTTGCCGGCAAGTTTCTCCCAGCTTTTCAGCACATCGGAATAAATTGCTCTGCCGGTCATAAGCTGTTCCATATCTTGAATGACGTAATCGCCACCAGCCACACGCAAGCCATCGGTATCAACTGCCGTAGGAGCGTAGTATTCAAACGGCGCTAGGCGCTGATGCTCGATCAGCCACTTGACCGTCACGCCCTCAATCAGCGTGTCGTACATGTCGCCAAGCGGTTTGCCATCGAGACGAACCGGCGTTGCAGTAAAACCGACAGTGAACGTGTTGTAGTAGTCCAGCACTTTCATCCACGAATTCGACCGGCTCAGATGCGCTTCATCCGTGATGATCAGCGCGGGGCGTGGGTACTGACCAAGGCGTTTAGCCTCAGTCAGTACCATCGACACCCTTGCGTTGATGCCAAGATTCGCCAGTAGATCGTTATGCTGCGATAGCAGTTCGCGTCTGTGCGTCAGGATCAGCACGTCACCGCGAGTGTTCTTCGCCATTTCAGCGAACAGGTAGCTTTTACCACCACCACATGGCAAGCAAACCAGAGGGCGTTTATAGCCTTGCCGGAATGCGTCAACCGTTTTTCTGTATACGTCCTGCTGGTAATCCCTGAGCATGGCTTACTCAAACGGAAGCTCGGTATCATCCACCTGAGTGAATCCAGCAGCCGGAGCAGATGCGCCAGCCTTTTCCTGCCACGGAGGAAGCTTGTCCTGTTTCTTCCTATTGATAAGGTACTGAACCTTGGCCTGCTGCGCACCGTTGTATTCCTCATGCTTGACGCGACACGCACCGACCTTGCCGATCCACTGCTTGCCGCTGCCCATCTGATAGTTCGTAATGCCGAAGCTATCGAAGAATGCACCAAGGTTCTGATTGGTCTGCTTCTGATCGGCCTTGTTCAGCACCAGGTAGAACCAAAGCTTGCTGCCGTGACCGGACACGTCGAAGGTGATCTCATAGCCCTCGTTGCCGCTCTTGAAAGTCTTCTCAACCACATCCGCAATACGGACACGATGATCACCGGCGGGAATCAGCGCAAAGTCGCGCTCCTCATAATCTGCGGGGTTAAACGTCCACGAAATACTCATTATTTGTTACCTCCATAATGTTATTGAATTTCCAAATGTAACCGCCTGCTGTTGCTTGTTTGCCGTTGCAACACCGGCTGATATATTGGTTGCGAATATTAAGTGCTTTTTCCGCTGCTCTTGCAGAATCCCATTCAGCAATCAGATTCATGCTTGTATCGTACTGATACACTTTCTTTGAATGCGCCTTGCTGACTTTCTCTCTGCAAGCAGCGGAACGTGGTACGCCCTTATGGGGCTTCTTTTTACCAAGATTGCCTTTGCGGATTTTCTCATCCCACTCTGGCGTTCTGTTTTGCTTTAGGCCGGTATGACTATTGGAGAGACGCTTTCTCGTTTCTTCGGAAATCTGAACTCCCCAAGTGCCTTTACCGCCTGTCGCTCTGTTGTAGCCCTTTTCCGGATTCGTGCTGTCGTATTTTGTGATCAGATTTCGCTCAAGCGCATACGCTTCCGATTCGTCTTGAAGGGTAGCAACGATTTCATGCTGGATGTTTTTCCAGCCGTAGGACTGGATATCTTCATCGAATGCAGTATTGCTTGCATATCCATGTCCATATCGCCAGCGCTGATACGTCTTCTTGCTTGTAACGCCGACATACACTTTGCCGTTCGGAACGTGGTGAACGTATACCGTGTAAACCATTACGGTTTCTCCGCACCGAACAGCTTGTCAGGCATGCAATTCTTT